>JGI26273J51734_10001113_pt1 | contig 14324 bp, 10 predicted proteins | sample SaaInlV_125m_DNA_FD_51734 | JGI IMG/M metagenome (IMG submission 51734) | reverse complement strand
AATGGATGTACTGTTGCAATGTGTGCATATGTAGTACCAGTGTAGAAGTCAAAAGTATTTTGAGTCCAACGATGTGTTTGATTCAAATCAACTGTTCCTGATGAATTATTGGCCCAAAAGACAACACCTTCTGAAACTATATCATCGGTTGGGTCTAATGGGTCAAATCCTGAACCAATGCAACCAGTGCCCCAAAACTCTTGCGGGCATTCATCACCATCAATCATACCACCACCATCTGTGTCAGGGTTTGTCCAATCGGTTCCAGTCAGGTTCTCTATTGCATCTGGAACCCCGTCACCATCAAAATCTTCAGGAAGGACGTCATCAAGAGGATCGCCTTCAGGGTTGGTTCCATCGAAATACTCTGTTCTATCATCTACTCCACCACTATCGGTGTCAAATAACTGTGAATTAGTGGTCCAAACGTCCTGTGAACCATTGAAAACTCCAATCCATGACAAATCGCAACCGATGGAAGTCTCAAAATAATTATTCAAATTATCTGAATCGTCATCTAGTAAATTATTACATGGTTCATTTGGATCAGTGAAATCAAACACTTCATCAAAGTCACTAACGCCATCCGAATCAGTATCAACAATTGAAGGATTAGAAAAGAATCCATAGGTACCCAATAACTCTTCCCAGTCTGCCAAACCATCTCCATCGCTATCTCGATAGTCGTCATCACAATATTGCTGAGTAGTTGCCAAAGTTCCCGCTGCAAATGCTGCAGTATGGCAGAATGAACCATTTCTATTGGAAACTTCAGTCACTCCAGGCGAAGGAAGAGATGATACTCCAACTAGTAATTGACCCACAACACTGGCATAAGTAAACGATAAGAATGTGCCTGACACATTATACCATCCAACTCCGCCACTAGGGTTAAATCCAGAACTATCGGTCAAATCAAGAATAGTAGTACCAGAAGTGCCCACNATAGTAGTTTCAAAATTCACAAAAGAATCACATGGATCGGTCCCATGAGTAACATTCAATTCCTCACCATCATCGACACCGCCAAAGTCAGAATCGGCAACATCCCATAGCGTACATGACATGTTTTCTTCCCAATTTTCGAGACCATCTTCGTCCTCATCACCAGAATCTTCTTTTCTTGTAGGGTCGGTTTCACCAGGGTCGATTACACCGTTACTGTTGTTATCCTCTTCACCGTCATCCAATTCATCACCGTCTGTGTTGTTATTACGTGGGTCAGTGGGCTGAGGAGGATTACCGTATTGTCCATTTACTTCGACACCATCGTTAATTCCGTCGTTATCTGTATCTGCTGAAGTAGGGTCTGTCAGTAATGTGAGAGCCTCATAGGAATCATTCAAACCGTCGTTATCACTGTCAGCACGTTGTGGGTTTGTTGAAGTAATACCGTCTACTTCAGCAGTGAATGTCAAACAACCTTGGAGTGGGTCGCAAGGAGATGTTGTTTCGGTTACAGCACCATCTGGACCATTTCTGAAACATGGATTAGGACCACACATTGAATCCCATGTTGGATTGACATATTCGAGAAGATTGTTCAAACCATCCCCGTCTGGGTCACCGTTAGGACCATCGGCATTAGATGCTGATGTAGCGTTTAGGCCATTTGCTGCTTCCCAACCATCTGGCATTCCGTCACCATCTGTATCCCAGCCAGCAACATCTTCATCTTCGATACCGTCGCCATCATCATCATTAGAATTACAATCCGCATCCCCATCTCCGTCAGGGTCAGCCGAATCTACAGTACCATCCTTGTCGTCATCAAATCCGTTAGCACAAATATTTCCTACAGGGTCTTCGTCACAAAGAATTGTGTTTCCTGTACCATCGGCGCCAGAAGAGCCGCAAGCAGGTCTATTGTACTGCATTGCATTTTCTTCATCCCAATTATTGACTGGAACAGTTCCATTCCACCAAACACCGTTATCAAGAATTGTTGGAGTTGCACTATTATCCCATCCATTGGGCATCAGGTAAGTGTATTCTTGGAGATTTGACATACCGTCACCGTCAGGGTCTCCTACTGCTCCATCGTCATTAGCGCTAGAAAGTGGGTCAAGTCCATATTTCCATTCCCAACCATCCGGAAGACCATCATTATCGGAGTCTGGGTCGCTTGGTAATAAATTGAGTAAAAATTCTAAACCATAAGTCAAACCATCTCCGTCCTGGTCGGTTGTAGAAGACGCTCTAACATCCAAAGAATCAAATTGAAGCGAAGCGAAAATTGACAATAGCATAAGGGCCACTAAGGACAAAGATTTCAACTCCTTACGGTAATGTGAAATTTGCAATCCTCGCTCCGGCACAGAAGTTGATGAAGGCATACGCATGATTCTCATGTGACGGGGTGCTTAATGCTTCATAAGGGAAATGGTGCGATGTTCATACAAAACATCAAAATTAAACTTGAGGTTTTCCTCAAAGTTCATCCAAAGCATCCAGCAATTCTAGATCATCGTCGACTTCAGATTCTTCGATAACTGGCTCAGGGACATCTATTTCTTCTTCTACTTTCATCTGTTCCTCTAGTGGAACTTCGGCTATTTGATAAGCAGATGAATCGTATTTACCTCTACGATAAACTGCCACGACGAATAAGACAACAAGACCGGCCAATAATGCGATTGTTTGCGGCTCAGGCTCGTATAACTCGTTTAGAAGACATGACACACCCTTGCATTCGGTCTTAAATGTAAATTTTGACAGTTGATTATAATCCTCGCTGTAAGGAACTTCATCATCCATAGGTGTGACCTTTAGAACAAAGTCAACTTCAGAACCGTCTTTCAAATTTGAAGGGGCAGTCAACTCAACAAAGAAATCTTTACTGGAATATGCAGGTAAAGTTACGAACAAAAACCCTTGTCCTGCTTGGCTTGAAGATGCTGTAATCTCTCCATCCCAGCCTACTGGCTCATCTAATTCAACAAATACTTCAAGTTCAACATTGTTATCATTGGTAATTCTGAATTCAATACTCTTCTTTTCTTCGGATGAGAATCTAGTAAATTCACTCTTTTGAGTGATAGGTAAATTCCCCGGTTGGACATCTTCATTTACTTCCACTGTGAGAGGTAAATCGAAATATCTAGCTTCATTAGAATCGACACCCTCTTCCCTTATTTGTACATAAATAGTATGATTTCCTGCTTCCACATTAGACGGTAGAGTCATATCGACATTGATATCTGAATAAGATTCAGATTCTAAAGTTAATATGATAATATCATTATTGGAGCCATCTGTAATCTTATAATCCCAACTTGAATAGCCCATTTCTGCATCTAAATTCCTTGCTAAGTCTTTTGGATTAATCAATTTCCAAGTAGTCTGGCCTGCAACATCACTGGAATCTGTAACTCTAACTGAATAGGATACGGTGTCCCCTGGGTCAACTGATTCAATCCTGCCTAATTCACCAGCATCGCTATCTGATATTACTTCAGCAAGTATTCCAAATGTTCTATGAACTGTGAAGCCAACATCAGTACGTAATTCTGTCTCTCCCGAACTGGTGATTTGCAGGCTCACTAAGCCGATATCCTCTGCCTCTCTTTCAGCAGGAGGAAATAGATCCATTCTAACCGTCAAAATATCATGAGAACCGATGCTCGGAGTTACTGAATTGATTCCCTCTTCGGTCAATTCTAATCCTGTGTCGTTGTCATAGAACTTGTATTGCCATGAAGTCGGCAAGGCATTAACTCGAATGAAAAAGGTATCAGAGTCAAATCCAGAATTAAAAATATCTATGAAGAAATCTCCAACTTCATCTGTATCCACATAATGTGAGAGGCTTTCATCATAAAATTCAGGTCTTGTAGAGTCTACAATCTGAATTTGGTGTTCGAAGTCTTCAAAGATAGATATTCTAGGTTCAGCAAAAACACCAACATCTTCTATGTCTAGAACTATCTCAACAACTGCAACCTCTGTAGTTGTCCCATCTATCTCCGCAAATGCACGCGCCTCAACTTCTAATTTTTCTGGAGCATTTGAAAAGTCCACATCTGATGGGATATCTATCTGCAAAATTGGCTTGGCGGAAGAACCACCGCCGTTAAGAGAATATCCTCCCGGTTTGTCCCATGACTCAGACCAAGTCGAAGGTAAAGAGCGAGCCAAGTCAAAGATGACCTGTATGTCTGAAGAATCAGAACCAGTATGCTCTACTTCAAATTCTACACTTGAGGTCATACCAGGTGCAATTAGAACAGTATCAGGTTGTGATGAGGGAAGAGTAAGGTAAATGTCGTGTTCTACAAATACTAAACCTTGATGTTCAAATAGAACAGTATGGCCCTGAATATCCTGTATTTCCAAAAATACATCATAGTCGCCAGAATCTATACCTGATGAGTAAGTATAGGTATAATTTCCAACCAATCCATCGTTATCTAGTGTCAAATCATCGTCTTCAAACTCTTTATTGAAAACCGTGGTCGCCCCAGAATTAGTACTCATTATCAAGTTCACTGTTTCAATATCATCTCGACCAAAAGAGTCCTTGATTTGAACTGTAAATTGCATGGTCCTGAACTCGCTTCGATGATTTGGAGCCCATTCTAAGACTTCTGTATCGGTCCAACCAGAGCCAGTCATGTGAACCTTAACTGCGGACTGAGAAAGAGCATTGGCTTTTATTTCAATCTTGGAGAAGCTATTGGTAGAATCGATATCGCCAAATTGCATTTCCACATCACAATCTCCGTCTCCTCCACCTATTCCCCCAGAACCTTGACAGCCATCGATGGAGGCATCGACTTCCAACGTGAGCCTCTTGCCATTTTCCACAAGGAAACCACTTGATGGGATTTCCATGTTAATTACGTTAACAGAAAAACTGCAAGAATTGCCCCCAAATGGATTACTACTGGTACACGGGTCTTCGAGAGTTATTATTTCATCAGCCTGTACTTGAGTACCGGACCGGAGAACAAAGGTTATGTCTGCTGACGCTCCATCATTGCCGGTGAATTTTAGATACACACTAATTTCAATCGTAGGAGTTGAACCTTCTCCGTAAATCTGTATATCACTAATCATTTCATCTGTACGGAACTCTAGGGTTGACAAAATACTCTCTTCCTCAGATGAACCTTCAGGCTCCATTGTAGAAATTGAACCATCTCCACCAGACTCGGTTGTAGNTGCTCCGATGTACAAGTCATAAGACTCGTTAGAAGAGCCTGCTAAGAAAATATTATTATCGTTTTCAAGGATACTTTTGGAACTAGAATTAATGCTATCAATTGGCATCATAGACCCCAAAAATAGAGCTACGATAATAACTGGAATTAAGCGACCCGACAGAGTAGTTTTGCTCACGCTCATCTTGTTCACATATTGGGCTGATACTAATCGGGTTAAACCGTTTTGGGTTGATGTTTCAAAAAAACGGCAAAAATAACGTCCAATCCAATAGCGAAAATGTAACGCATAGAGTGATTCTAATTCTTAGAGTTTGGATTATCTTTATTGTTAATTCTAGATTCTTTAACTCTGGCTCCAAAAATTCCATTGAATAATATCCTCGCTAAAATATTTAGAAATAAAACAAACCCAAGAAACATCATAATAAGTTTCAGTATATCATCCATGACAACCAATTCCTCTCATAACTCTTCAAGGCCAAACCACCAATTATAATATTTCCATAATACGATAAAACCACCATTGATTAAAGTTCCAAACAGTATAATATAGACTGTAGTCAATTCTTGAAATGTCAATATTAATCCGAGATTACCCAATACAAGGAACACAACACACAATGTCCTAATCGTCCTTAATGAGGCTATTTCGTCTATTAAACCAAGCACCGGAATCCAACTACCCATAATAATCCGGTTCAACTATTTTGACGCTAATTATCAAATTATCGTAACTATGAGTGGTAAATCGTAAACTAATCATGGATTATAGTTTGGTGCGAGAGTGGGACTTATGCCCACTTTTTTAACTCAAATCTAAGGCTTGGCAAATTACCGTGCTTTGGTAAAGTTTTGTTAATCTAATTTATCAAAAACATATGTGATATTGGTTAGCAGAGAATACTTCCACAATTCTTGTCCGTTAGTGCCGTCGTCGGCTTGAAAGTAGATTTATTCGTAATTATCAAAACAAAAGGTAGGCACTAAAGGGCCAATAGAGATCTACAGTTCGTTTAGAACATAGCAATGGGCTCAAAAGAAACACACAGACTTATACATAAAAACTTTAATCCGAATTAGATTCAAAATAAACTGTATCTATTATCAACAGGAAGTGGAGAGATTAGGATTTCAGAGAGAATAAAGTTAGCAAATAAGAGAGAAATTTTCAAACGAATATCAGTAACTATGATATTTGTTACATTCATTCTAGTTGTAGCCCTTAGTCGTGGCGAGACTTACAGTGTTTCGGGAACTGATTACAACGAAAATGTAGACCCTGAGTTCCCCGACAATACGTCAAAAGAAGGAATTGATAATATTCTTTACGATACAAATGGAGATATAAACATCATACTGACAATCATACTCTGGATTGTTCTCACCTTAACAATCTCTTTTTTTGCTATAAAAGAGATAATCTCAGAACATGCTCTATCTGGAAAGTGCATAGCCAAAAAGAAGGATGGAGAAGGGTATTGCTCCAGGGAACAATTACCTGGTGAATTATATTGTAAGCAACACCTCGAAAAGAATAGATTTCGGAAAAAAAAACAAGGTTAGTACAATTTCTTTAATCGGCTACGCTTTCTACCACTGAACGCATGGCCTTCTTCCGCTCGTATGTGAATCAAAGGGTACCGTCCATGTTATCCATGTTAGTTTTCATGCTTTGCGTATTTCCAGATTCTGGAGAAGTCGCGTTAAACCAAATACTCATTTCATGAGCGCTATCCCATAATCCAATTCGAGCGGAAATGATAGTATTATTTTCGATGAGTAATACATGAGGTATTGAGGTGATTGACAAATTTTCTGACAACGGTGGGGCGTGTAAAAAGGGACGATTAATTGAGCGATTCAATTCATCTTCCATCTTAAGATGCCATTTAGTCATATTCGAGCTGTCCTCACTTTCATGCTTATTCATAACAAGTAAATGATTAGGCATAATAGATTCATCAAGTGCCTCGATTGTTGGCTTACAATGAGTACACCAAGATGCTGAAAAGTAGGCAACCCAACGCCCACTTTCATTTGCAGAAGATTCATTCCAATGTGTTCCGTTTTGGTCAATAAGATCAAAACTTGGCAAAGTACAACCAACATACCACTCGGGAATATTACCCTCGGTGCAGATTGTATTTTCTTGACCACTCATTTCTTTTTCAGACCCGATACAACCTGATAGACTGCCTACAAGGAACAACACAACGAGCAAATATGAAATTATTTTATCCATTCTAAACCACTCTTCTCAATACTTTGTCATAATGACCGACTGTATCAACCTATTGTACAATATTTCCTTTTTTGGAAGGTTGCGTCTGTGTCTATATTTCTAATTAATGCTTGAGTACCCTTTAATTTACAAAAACTAACGGATTCCGGTAAATTTTACTCAAAAAAACAATTCGACAATTTAGTTAAATTATTAAATGATTTTCAACTTTTTACTCAAGCATAACACGGTCTTAGTGATGCTTTGAGAGAGTGGTGCAGGGAGTGGGATACGAACCCACGAACCCATATGGGACCGGATCTTAAGCCCGGCGCCTTTGACCACCTCAGCCATCCCTGCAAAGAGGCCGTCGAAGCGACATCACTTGAATTAAACGCATGAATTATTGATTCAAACTCCATCCGCCATCAACGTTGATAACTTGCCCAGAAATATGAGGTGAATTGAATAAAAATAGCACTGCNTTAGCNATATTAGAAGGGTGNCCTGAACGACCAAGAGGTATTTCTTCAATTATCTTGGCGAAGTGTTCAACCTCCCAGTCTGCGGATATTATAGCCCCTGGAGCAATGCAATTAACTCTGACATCAGGATGGAAATCCCCTGCAAAATTAATCATCAACTGACGCAATCCAGCCTTACTTGCCGTGTAGTGAGAAAGTCCTTTCCAAGCCCGCCCCAGTGATGTATCGACCATGCCAATTACACACCCATTTTTTGCCCTAAGAGAATCGAGTAATCCTAGCGTCAAATTAAATGGTGTTTCAACATGAAGTTTCATNTTTTTTTGTAGGTCTTTGATAGAAACTTCATCGACATCTATCGAACTATAGATTGAAGCATTATGTATGAGCCCCGATATACCACCAGATTCTTTTACCGCCTGATGCTCTAAAACTTCTGAAATAAGACTATTCACTTCATGGTCATTTAGTAAATTAGCTTGTAGAACATCTCCCGGCGCCTTAACGCCAAATTTATTCGAATAATTAGATAGAATATTATTTGCATCTTCCACCGATGAATTGACATGAATTAGAACATAGTAACCCATTTCCATGAGTTCTTTGGACACTTCAGCGCCGATTCTTTTTCCTGCACCTGTGATTAGTACAACCGGCTTCGACATATACTTTCCAGTAGCATTTGATTCAATAATTCTCGTATTGATTCGGGCTACAAACATTCGTTTAACTGAAATTTAAAAATTTGGACTCAAGCACATCTTTTTGATAGGCAACTCATAGGATTGAGCAAGGAGGACTATGTATGAGTGGCAAACAACTTCCAATGGCAGGAAATAAAGCCGACTCTAAGAAGAGAAAGCGCCTGCCTTCTTGGTTCAAAACCACATTGCCCAGCGGCTCTCAGCAAGAAATTTTCAATGAGACCAAAGCAGCGGTCAAGAATAACAAACTTCACACTGTATGTGAAGAGGCTCGCTGCCCGAACATACATGATTGCTGGTCTAGTGGCGATGCTACATTCATGATTGCTGGACAAGAATGTACACGTGGATGTAGATTTTGTGCGGTCGGATCTATCAAAACACCCCCTCCTTTAGATGTACAAGAACCAGAAAATCTAGCTGATGCTGTAGAATCAATGAATCTTAGACATGTTGTAATCACTGTAGTAAATAGAGATGACCTTGAAGATAGTGGTTCTTCACATTACAAAAAATGTATCGAAGCAGTCCACAAGCGGCAACCTGACTTGACTCTCGAACTTTTATGTTCAGACCTTGCAGGAGATGTTGGAGACTTAGAAAATCTACTAATCGATAGCCCGCTCTCGGTTTTTGCTCATAATGTCGAATGTGTTCCACGCCTCGACCGAACTGTTAGAGACCACAGGGCTTCATTCTCTCAATCATTAAAGATCCTTGAACAAGCTAAGAAAATACGACCCGATATAATCACTAAAACTTCCTTGATGGTTGGAGTTGGGGAAACTGATGAAGAAATTATTGAAGCAATGAAAATAATCCGTAGCGCTGATGTAGATTTGCTAACTATAGGGCAATACCTAGCCCCGTCTAGCAAACACCTTGCAATCGACCGATTCCCGGAACCCGAACTATATGACCAGTGGGCAGAAATCGCAATCGAATTAGGTTTCCTAGGTGTCGCCAGTGGGCCATTCGTGCGTTCTTCTTTCAAGGCAGGACTTTTACTGAGGAAACTAAAAGACCCTGAAAATGATGAAAATATGCCAGGAGCACATGTTTTGATTTCTGAAGATTTAAACTTTGACCGGCATCACTTAAGGTATCAACGAACTGAGGTGAAACAATGACGGAACGTAAGACCATTGCAACTACACCCTATACAATCGGTGTTGCGCCATTTAGACCAGGAGACGAGTCTAGTTTTGGAGGTACTTTCGCAGAAAAACCTGGAGACTTGAATCGACCAGACCCGGCAAAATGTGACTCTAGAGATACTGTCAAACATGCATCTGGACTTATCAGAGTCATGGATGATGATAACAAAGCAAAGGGTGATTGGGACCCTGGACTTGATGCTGAAAGTATGATTCAAGGGCTAGAATATATGATGAGACTTCGAATATTCGATGACCGAATGTTAAAGATGCAGAGAACCGGTAAATTATCATTCTATATGCAATCTTTTGGCGAAGAAGCAATTGCTATTGCGCAAACTATGGCTCTTGAAACTCAGGACTGGATATTCCCTTCATATAGACAACCCGGAGCACAATTTGTCCGAGGTAGAGACATGGTCAGTATGATTTGCCATTGTATAGGTAATACCGAAGATAATGTCAAAGGTCGACAAATGCCTGTCCATTACACATGGAAAGAAGGTAGATTCATTTCAATTTCATCCCCAGTAGGAACTCAATTCTCTCAAGCGGTTGGAGTGGCAATGGCCAGTGCTTACAAAGGACTTGATGAAGTTTGTATCTCTTGGTTAGGCGATGGTACTTCTGCACAAGGAGATTACCATTATGCCCTTAATTTTGCATCTACCTTTAAGCCCCCTGTAATTCTGAATGTTGTCAATAATCAATGGGCAATTTCTACTCACAAGAACTTAGCCACTGGAGGCCGTACTTTTGCAGAACGAGGATTAGCCTATGACATTCCTTCTCTTAGAGTGGATGGTAATGATTTCTTGGCTCTCTACAGTGTAACGAAGTGGGCTAGAGAGCGTGCTGGTGCTGGACTTGGACCAACACATATTGAAGTTTACACTTACAGAGCAGGTGGACACTCATCTTCTGACGACCCTTCTGCTTACAGACCTGAAAAAGAGTTCGAATGTTGGCCTGGTGGAGACCCTGTTGAAAGATTGAAACTNCACCTCATCGAGACAAAGATNTGGGATGAAAAGAAGCACNCTGCTCTGGAAAAGAAGATTGATGATGAAGTCATGACTGCTTACAAGGAAGCATGTGAGTTTGGCGACTTAGCAAGTGGACCATACCCTCCTGCATCTACTATTTTTACTGAAGTCTATGAAACAGTTCCTTGGCATGTCCAGGAACAACGTGAGGAACTTGGTAAGTGAGGTGTTATTATGACAAAAATGAATATGATAGCCGCACTAAATTCTGCACTGGAGCATCAATTGCAGAGAGATGAAAATGTTGTGATCTTTGGAGAAGATGTGGGATACTTCGGTGGAGTATTCCGTGTAACTGCCAAATTACAAGAAAAATTTGGAGCCCACAGAGTGTTCGACTCTCCTTTGGCAGAAGGTGGAATTGCTGCAATCGCAATGGGAATGGGCCTAAATGGCCTGAGACCAGTTGCTGAAATTCAGTTTGCCGACTACATATTCCCAGCCTATGACCAAATTGTCAATGAGATCGCTAAAGTTCGTCACCGCTCTGGTGGAGAATTCACTGCTCCCCTGACATTTAGAACACCTGCTGGCGGTGGAATAAAGGGTGGACACCATCACTCGCAGTCACCTGAAGCACAATTCACTCATACACCTGGGTTGAAAGTTGTTTATTGTTCCAACCCATATAATGCAAAAGGATTACTAACATCTGCAATCGAATGCAACGACCCAGTTATCTTCTTTGAACCTAAGAGATGTTACAGAGGTCCGTTTTATGGGGACCCACACAATGTTCCTACATGGAATGGTCATCCTGATGGCGAAGTTCCAGAAGAATACTATTCCGTACCTCTTGAACAAGCACGCATAGTGAAAGAAGGCTCCGCCTGTACTGTCATTGCGTGGGGTGCAATGGTGCATGTAAGTGAACAGGCAATCAAGGATTCAGGAATTGACTGTGAACTAATAGACCTACAGACGCTAGTTCCTTGGGATCGAGATACTGTTGTTAATTCAGTTAAGAAAACGGGGCGCTGCGTCATTGTTCATGAAGCACCCAAGACCAGCGGATTTGGCGCTGAAATGAGCGCATCAATTCAAGAAAGGTGTTTCTATAATCTAGAAGCGCCAATCATACGTGTGACAGGATGGGATACTCCATTCCCTCACACCACAGAATGGGATTATCTGCCAAGTCCCGCAAGAATTGCAGAAGCGATAAAGAAAACACAGGAGGAATAATTATGGGAATATTTGCGTTTAAGTTACCAGACATAGGAGAAGGAGTAGTAGAAGGAGAAGTTGTAGAATGGATGGTTGCCGTAGGCGACTCAGTCAAAGAAGACGATCCGATTTTGTCAGTGATGACAGATAAAGCAACTGTGGAAATACCTTCACCTGTTGATGGAAAAGTCACTAAGGTGATCGGCGAAGCAGGAGATATTCTTCCTGTCGGAGTAGTATGTATCGAATTCGAAGTGGATGGTGATGGAAATGCATCAGCCTCTAGTGATGAGCCGGCAAAGGAAAAGGTAGAGAAAAAAGCCCCTGAAGCGAAAAAAGAAGTCGCTCCAGAGCCTGCTCCTACCCCAGCGCCTGTTGCAGAATCAAAGCCAGCACCTCAACCAGTAGCAAGAGCTGCAGGAACCAAGGCATTGGCAAGTCCAGCAGTAAGACAAAGAGCCCGTGAAGCAAATATCAATCTCGAACATGTTGCTGGCTCAGGACCTGCAGGAAGAGTTAGTCATGCAGATTTGGATAAGCATATTTCTGGAGGAGCAAGCGGTGCAAGTTCTTGGTCACCAGTTGGTGCATCAGCAAAAACTGAACTTAACGGAACTGAAGAAATCAAAGTTATCGGCCTAAGAAGAAAGATTGCTGATAGTATGATGGCATCCTACAGTTCTATTGCTCACTTCTCTTATTTTGAAGAAGTCGACATCACCGCTCTTGAAGAATTAAGACAACACTTGAACGCAACACGTCCTGAAGGCGCTCCAAAGTTGACATATCTACCATTCATTATGCAAGCATTGGTAAAAGCACTTAGAGAAAGTCCTGAGTGTAACGCTCTTTATGACGATGAAGCAAATGTAGTCACAAGACACCAAGCAATAAATCTCGGAATTGCGACTCAAACTGATAGAGGACTATATGTCCCTGTTGTCAAGCATGTTGAAGCAATGGACATCTGGCAGGGTGCAAGTGAAATGGTAAGAGTCACTTCAGCAACCCGAGATGGAAAAGCATCCGCTGCTGACCTCTCTGGTTCTACTTTCACAATTACGAGCCTTGGAAGACTTGGCGGATTAGGCGCTACACCGATCATCAACAAACCAGAAGTTGGAATCCTTGGAGTACACAATGCCAAAGAAAGGGCTGTTGTTAGAAATGGGCAAGTAGTAATTCGAAGAATGATGAATTTATCTTCTTCATGGGACCATCGAGTCGTTGACGGTCACGATGGTGCAACTCTTGTTCAAAGAGTCAAGACCTACTTGGAAAATCCTGCTACTATATTCATGTGAAGGTGATAAAATGGAAACTAAGAAATGTCAAGTTTTGGTAATTGGTGCTGGCCCTGGAGGATATGTCTCTGCAATACGTGCTGGGCAATTGGGCCTATCNACGATTATTGTTGAAGGCGAAAAAGCCGGTGGAACATGTTTGATTCGAGGGTGTATTCCTTCCAAAGCATTAATTCATGCCGCACATAGATTTCATGACCTAGCAAAACACTCGAAAGAAGCAGGCCATATGGGTATTTCAATCCCCGGACCTGCTGAATTAAATATGGCTAATATGATATCATGGAAAGAAGGAATTGTCAACAGACTNAACGGNGGAGTTGAACACTTGCTCAAGGCCGCTGGCGCTGAACTAATCAACGGATGGGCTGAATTTCAAGATGCTAAAACTGTTAAAATTGGTAAAGGTAAAGATGCTATTATCGTTCAAGCAGAACACGTCATTTTAGCCAATGGGTCAGTTCCAATTGAACTGCCATTCATGCCTTTTTCGGAAAATGTAATCTCTTCTAGAGAGGCTCTTAACTTGCAAGAACTACCAGAACATGTAGTGGTAGTCGGTGGCGGATACATTGGACTGGAACTTGGAATAACCTACAAAATGCTAGGTTCCAATGTGACAATAGTTGAAGCAATGGACTCAGTATTGCCGATTTTTGACAAGGAGCTCAGAAGACCCCTAGAAATTTTCATTAAGAAAAATAAAATTAAAGTTCATACCGGTGTTTTCGCAAAAGGTACCGAAGACATGAAAGATGGAAAGGTAAAATTGTTTTATGTCGATAAAAATGCAAAAGATGATGCTAAGTTTGAAGAGATTATAGCAGATAAGGTACTGGTGACTGTTGGAAGAAAACCAAATAGTCAATCATTGGAACCAACAGGAGTTGCACTCGATGAAAGAGGATTTGTCAAGGTTAATGATCGCTGTGAGACAAACATGAAAGGCGTTTATGCTATTGGTGATGTATGTGATTCAGGTGAGATGCTTGCTCACGTCGCATCGTTCCAAGGAGAAATGGTTGCTGAAATCATTTCTGGAAAGAAGAGAGCATACGACCCTGTAGCAGTTCCT
>JGI26273J51734_10001106_pt1 | contig 14373 bp, 5 predicted proteins | sample SaaInlV_125m_DNA_FD_51734 | JGI IMG/M metagenome (IMG submission 51734) | reverse complement strand
GTTCGAACATTTGCCTATCACAGCCCTTCTCGTGAATGGTGACGAGGCGGATCACGCCACCCGACGACGCATCCCTGGAGATTGCGATCGAGATGGCGCGCCTGATCCACGCCTCCGCGTCTTCCCTGGACATTCCCGGCTTCCAGGTGTCGTCGCAAAACCCGGTGATGTACGCACTGCCGCTGCCTCCCAGGGTNAAGTCNCACTTCTCGAGGGACCCGCCGAGCGGGATGCCAAACACCTGCGNCCCCGCGCGTCGGTCCCAACCCGCGATGATCATGCCGGCGGACAGGCGATCCTTGTTCCTGTACGCGATCTGCATCGTGACGTTAGCCACGAGCTTGACGTCCGCCATGCCGGGCTCATCGCTGCCGCTCATCATGCCGTGCTCCTCCACGGCGTTCTTGACAATGGCGCACACGTTTTGGGTGTCGGCAGCCTGTCGTCGTTTTGGTGGGAAGGATGTTGGATTTTATTAGGGTTAGTCTCGATGGGTGGTTCGCGACGGGAGCCGGTGGGAGCCGCGGGGATGTTCTCCCTCCTGGGGCACGAGACCCACGAACGGGACGCTGGAAGAATATCGTCGCGATGGGGCGACCGGGTAACCCGTGAGTGGGGACTATTCGCATGGGGCACGCACCGAGCCCGAACGGCACATCCAAACGTTGTCCATCACCTGCGTGATCTTGTCCGAGGCTCTGTTCGCGACGTAGTTTCCCGTCGAGGTCCGGCTGTCGGCTCCCAGGATGACTCCACCGTCGTACACGCACGCCATGATCGTGGTCTGCTCGGTCAAGAGGGAACACGGAGGGGTCAGTCGAACGGCGTCGTGGGAGGGAAAGAAGGCTGGATCTGGGAGGGAACGTCTTTTTTGAACGGGGGGCGGGCGCTCACCCCGGTGGACACCTCCTCCATCAGTTCGGGCGACACGCCGAGCGCGGCGGGAACTCCGTAATCCATCACGTCAGTGCGTCGCCTGCGTCTGAGCTCGAAATCTGTCGCGGGGTCCGCGAGATGTGACGAGGACGCTGACGTGTTGAGAACAAAAAAGGAGGCAACCCCGGGAAAAGTCACGCGGTGACTTGGTTGACTCTCAGATTCAGTGTGTCTACTGTACATTAAAGCCGCCTCGCTATACTCAGCAGGTGAACGTGTCCAGCAAGGCGTTCGCATCCTTGAGTTCCCTCGCCGCTCTCCACGATCCCCATCGCAGCTCCTTGGCGAGCAACTTGTTAACCTCCGGCACAGCCCGGCGCGCCGCCTCCACGTCCAGGAACGCCAGCCGCGTCCGTCTCGCCACGAAGTCGCACGTCGTCTGGCAGTACTCGTGTCGTACCGCGTGCAAAACCTCCGCCGCGATGACGGGCTGATTCGGACCGGCGATCCTCCGGGCGAGCCGCCGCGGGTCGCTCCTCGCGAGCGCCACGATGGATGGAGCGCGGTCGCCGTATGACTTGGCGAGGTGCGACATCACAGCCGCGTCGTTCAGCTCGGGTACGACGCCAGCCTCGGCGACTTTCCCAGACTTTGAGAGCAACCTGACGTGGAGGTCGGGGGAGTACCCGTGCGCACCCACGACCGCGACGTCCACCGTCCGGCACACACCAGCCTTACTCGCCATACTCTCCTTCCCAATCCCAGCCTTACTCGCCGTACTCTCCTTGTCAGCGGCTCGGATGGCGGCGTCCACCGCGTGCTCAGCCATGAGTCGATACGTCGTCCACTTGCCCCCAGTCACGGTTACCATCCCGTCACCCTCGTCCACCACGAGATGATCGCGGCTCACGTTCTCGGTGCCGGCTTGGGTCGGATCCGCGGCGAGAGGCCTGATCCCGGACCACACGGACGTTACGTCCGCGCGCGTCGCCGGCACGGAAAGGTACGGCGCGATGGAGTCGAGGATGAAGTCCACCTCGTCTTTACTCGCGCGGGGCCTCAGGGTGACGGGCGCCAACGCGTCGGTGGTACCCGCGATGACACCGCCGAGCCACGGCAGCATGAACACCACACGCCCATCCTTCGTCTTGGGAACGATTAAACCCTCGGACTCGGGGGCGAAGTGTTTCGGGAGGGTCAGGTGCGCTCCGCCCGCCGGGGTCATGATGTCGTTCCGGGACCCGTCGGACATCTTTCGCACCGAGTCCGTGAAGGGCCCCGTGCAGTTGAGCACAACCTTCGCCCGTACCTCGAACTCCCTCCCGCCGTCGATCACATCCTTGACGTTCGCCCCGATCACCCGCCCGGTGTCGCGGTCCTTCACCAGACTCGTCACCCGAACGTAGTTTGCGGCGACGGCGCCCGCGTGCGCGGCNGTGCACGCNAGGGACACGTTGAGCCTGGCGTCGTCAAACTGTCCGTCCCTGTAGACGATGGTGCCCTTGAGCTCGGCGCCGTCCTCCTGGCGCACGGCCGCGAGCGTGGGGAAGTTGGCGAGGGACTCGGCGGCGGTTCGAAAGCCGGACATGGTCAGTCCGGAGGTGCCCGCGACGAAGTCGTAGGCTTTCATTCCGGCCCAGTAGTAGGGCACCTCCCAGCCGTGGTAGCACGGGGTTGCGATCGGGAGTGGATGCGCCAGGTGCGGGGCGTTGCGGAGCAGGTTCTTGCGCTCGTGNAACGCCTCNAAAACGAGCTTCAGCTGNCCGTACGAGAGCTGGAACACGGCCTTCTCCAGGTACCTGACGCCGCCGTGGACGAGCTTGGTGGACCTCGAGGAGGTGCCGCTCCCGAAGTCTTCGCCCTCGATGAGCGCCGTGCGCAGGCCCCTGGTGGCGGCGTCGACCGCCGCGCCCGCGCCCGTGGCGCCTCCTCCGATGATGAGCACGTCAAATTCTTCGTTCGCGCGCAGCTTACGAAGCTGCTCGCGTCTGGACGGGGCCGAGACGGACGCGTCCGCCCAAGCCTCGCTGGAAAGCGGCGGTTCGGGCATCCCCATCTGAACGATTCCCCAAGCGGCGGCGCCCACAGCGGCGCCAGCGGCGGTACCGTATCCGAGGAGGCGTCGAGCTGCCATGTGAACGATCGTGGTCGACCTCGGAGCGTCGGTCTCGGGTCGTGTGGCCCCGCACTGCGCAGGCGACGTCTGGGGCGACGACGATGCGTTGTCACTTCTTCACGGAAGATTATTCTTTTCGGGGTTGTCGCCTTTTTAAACGCTAATTGGGGTTTACTGAACAACTGATCACCGTACGATGACGATAAAACGCGTCCCTCATCGTAACTGCTCACATGTGCGGTGATGATAATATTTCGCCGCGGCTCGTTATCGTGAAGATACGTTCCAAGATTAGCAAATTTGCCTCCGATCTCACAAGCCGCAGGCGCTCTGGCGGCGAGTTGCCGAGCACGACCTCGGCGATCCGTCTCGTGGTCTTGCGAGCGGAACCCAGCAGACCCAGGGGTCGCGAAATCCGGCGTGTTCGACCGGCGCGACCTACCCCGCACAGCCGCAGGGCGCTAGGGTCAAAGGGTGCAACATGTTCTCGCGGCTGAGCGCATCGCTGACGCCATCCTCATACCTCCCGTCAGCTCTGACGGGGGCCTTGGGGATGACGGAAAAGAAATATGCGGCCAGCGACACCACGGACGATGACTTTGCATCGGACACGATGAGTCAGGTCGATTTACCCAAGGTAGGTGGCGCGCGCCGCCCGAACCCCCCGGCAATTTCCAACGTCCCCCCGTGATCAATATCGGCGGGGTGTCGTCTATTTGTTTCCGACCCTGCCCGCCCCCGCCGTCCGGCGTGGTCCGCCTTTCTCAGCTGAACTGACGCGCCTCACTCACGCGCCGCTCACATCGCAGGGGAGGTCCAAGATGCCTACAGTCGACAAGGATTTCGACGCTCCCTACTACGAACCCACCGTCTTCTTTTGCCTGTCGAAGGAAAACCCGCTGAGGAGAGGCTGCATCAAGTTTATGGAGTGGGTGTGGTTCGACAGGTTTATCCTGCTCACGATCGTTGCGAACGCCATCGTGCTTTGCATGATGGAGCCAAAGAAGCTCGAGGGAAGGGGTTGCGGCGACTTCAAGGCGACCAGCACGTCCGGCGGAAACGTCGTCATCGAAGGGTCAGAGCTGGTGTTCACGACGATATTCACGATTGAGTTCCTGGTGAAGGTTGTCGCGATGGGGTTCCTGTTCAACAAGGGATCTTACCTGAAGGACGGTTGGAACGTGATGGACTTCATCGTGGTGGTGGTTTCGTTGGTGTCGTTGCTGCCCGGGGCTGGGTCCAACGCGAGCGCGCTGAGGGTGATTCGCGTGCTTCGACCGCTGAGGACGCTCTCGGTGCTCCCGGGGATGCGAACGCTCATCGGCACGATCATCCGATCCGTGCCCATGATTGGCAACGTGTTACTGTTTTGCATCTTCTTCTTCACCATCTTTGGCATCTTCGGCCTCAACATCTTCATGGGCATCCTACGGAACAGGTGCTTCACGGAGGTGGCTGGGAAAACCTGCGCGGATCTGACGGCTTCCATCGACGGAGACTACGCGTTGATGTGCCGTGATGAGTTGAGCCCGACGAGCGGTGTTGGTACCGCGTACGTGCTCCTCGCCGACGATGATGAGCAGGCGTGCGCGATGTCGAAGATGCACTGGGAGGGGTACTTCTGCCCCGCCGGCCAGATGTGCCTGAAGGGACGGAACCCCAACTACGGCATCACCCATTTCGACAACATCGGGTACGCCTGGCTGGCGATCTTCCAGTGCATCACGTTGGAGGGGTGGACGCCCATCATGTACATGACCATGGACGCCACCACCGGGTGGAGCGTGATTTACTTCATCCTCCTGGTGTTCACCGGAGGATTCTTCCTCCTGAACCTGGCGCTCGCGGTCATCACCGAGGTGTACGACGAGGAGAACACCGAGGCGAAGGACGCGTTGGACGAGGAGGAGGACAAGGAGGAGGCGGAGGAGACGCGTAAGCAGTTTATCAAGAAGGCTGCGCGCGAGAAGAGGCACGAACTCGGTCTTTACTCGGATTCGGAGGATGACACCGACGACGACGAGGACGGGTCAAAAAAACTGAGGAAGGAGGAGAGGCGCGCTCTGAAGGAAGAGGAGCGTCGTAAGGCTGAGAACGCGACGCTCTCGGGGCGAATCCGGCGATTCTTCAGGGGGATAATCGAGTCGAAGTGGTTCAATCCGCTCTTCGTGGTGCTCATCCTNGTCAACACCCTCGTGCTGGCGATGGAGTACGACGGGATGCCGAAGACGTACGGCGATACTTTGGCAACCATCAACCTGGTGCTCACGATTGCGTTCATCGTGGAGATGGTTTTCAAAGTACTCGGACTGGGACCCAGAAAGTACGTCCAGGACAGCTTCAACATCTTCGACGCGGTCGTGGTGATCATGTCCATCGTGGAGCTGGCGATGGCAAACTCCGGTTCGCTCTCGGCGCTCCGCTCGTTCAGGATTCTCCGCGTTCTCAAGCTGGTGCGGTCCTGGAAGAAGTTGCAGAACTTCTTGTACACCATTTACCTCACGCTGATCAGCCTCGGAGAGTTTTCCTTCGTGGTCATCCTGACTCTGTTCATCTTNGCACTGCTGGGCATGCAGATGTTCGGCGGCAAAATGTGCGGTTTGGACGACGGCGAGATCCCCCGCCACAACTTCGACACCCTCTTATGGGCGCTCGTGACCGTGTTCCAGGTGCTCACCGGTGAGGATTGGAACGCCGTGATGTACGACGGCATGGAGGTTGGCGGGTCCTGGTCCGCCCTCTACTTTGTGCTGCTGCTGATCATCGGGCAGTTCATGGTGCTGAACCTCTTCGTCGCCATCTTGCTCACCAACTTTGGCGAGCACGAGGTGAGCGATGAGATGCAGGATGCCCGACTGCTCCTGGAGAACGTCAAGTTCTTCTCCACTTACATGTCCAAAGAGACTGGAAAGGCTGATTTGAGTCCGGCTGAGCTCGAAGAGAAGCGCTTCTGGGCTAACCTACCTGACAAGGTCTATAAGCCCAGGGTGTTCAGCAAGTGGCTGAAGCTCGCGACCAAGGCCAAGGCTAAGCTCGACGAGGAAAAGCGAAAGAAGGCGGAGGAAGCCGCAGAGCTCGTACGCAGAGAGGATGCCGCGAGGGAGGCGCGCAAAGCCGCTGAGGAGCAGAAGAGGAAGGATCTCGAGGCGAAGGGATACGGCCAGGTTCGCGAAGGTTCGTTGATCTGCGGCTTTTCGTGCTTCAAGTGCACACCCCAGCCTGGGGGCGCGCCCAAACCACTGTGGAAGTACGAGGGTAAGTCGCTCGGCCTGTTCTCTGTCCAAAACTACGTGCGCCGCTGGTGCTATGACATGGTGGACGACAAGAAGTTCGACATGGTCATCATGACATTCATCGTCATCAGCTCCTTGACCATGGCGTTCGAGAGCCCCAAGGTGCTGGAGAGCTCTGCCGTAGAAACTCTGAACATCCTCGACTGGATCTTCACCATCATCTTCGTGATCGAGATGATCATGAAGTTGATCGCGTACGGAGCGGTTGGATCNGACTTCAAGAAGAAGGGATGGTTCTGCGACGACGGCGCGTACATTCGAGACCCGTGGAACTGCATGGATGGTTTCATCGTCGCCATCTCGATCTTCGCAAAGGCGATGGANAGCGGTNNCATGGAGTGGGTCAGGGCGCTGCGCACGATGAGGGTGCTCAGGCCGCTTCGCGTCATCTCCAGGGTGCCCGAGCTCAAGGTTGTCGTCAACGCGCTGTTCCGCTCTTTACCGGGCCTCGGGAACGTGTTCTTGGTGTCTTTGCTGTTCTGGCTCATCTTCGGCATTCTCGGCATGCAGCTCTTCATGGGAGCTTTTGCGAAGTGCTACTACTACGACGAGTCGGGCGCGTTGACGGATGACGACGATATCGAGGCCAAGTCTGCTTGCATCGACGGCTGGCACAACGTCACGGGTATCGATCGAGCCTGGGACGCGATCACGGCGAGCTGCAACGACGGGAGCATTTCCACGGAAGGTCTTTGCGTCAGCGCGTATGACACGAATGATTACAGGCTGCGCATGTGGAAATCCCAGGACATGAACTTTGACAACGTGTTCAACGCCATGCAGACCCTGTTCGAGATGTCCACNACGGAGGGTTGGACCGCGGTGATGTACATGGGCGTCGATGCGAGGTCTCCCGACCTTGCGCCCAAGCGGGATAACACCCCGGCCCTCGCGTTCTTCTTCCTGGCGTTCATGATCGTCGCCAACTTCTTCATCCTCAACCTNTTCATCGGTATCATCTTGGATAACTTTGCGCAGATCAGCGAGGAATCCGGCGACGGCGGCTCGGCGACGATGACAAAGGAGCAGAAGCTGTGGGTGCAGCGCAAGACTCAGCTCCTGGGCGAAACAGTCAAGAAGGATTACCCTACCGATCCCACTCGGAACGCGTTGTACAAATTCGTGGAGAAGGAGCCGTTCGAATACTTCATCATGTTCGTCATCTTGCTCAACGCGGTGATGATGGCGTGCGAATATTACGATCAGCCGCAATCCTGGACCGACGCGCTCGAGATGATGGGTTACGTCTTTGGGGCGATATTCATCAGCGAGGCGGCCATGAAGCTGTACGCCATGAATCCCTACGTGTACTTCTCCGACCAGTGGAACTGCTTTGACTTTTTCTGCGTCTTCATCACCGTTCTCGGCTGGGCCTTGGGTGGCGGCGGCGCGGCTTCNGTGTTGCGCGTGCTTCGTCTGGCGAGGATCTTCAGGCTCATCCGAAAGCTCAAGGGTTTGCGAATGCTGTTCAACACGCTGCTGATCTCTGTCCCGGGCCTGATCAACATCGGTTCGCTCCTGTTCCTGTTGTGCTTCGTGTACGCCATCCTGGGCATGAACATCTTTGGCAAGGTTCAGTTTGGAGAGAATCTGAACAAGCACGCGAACTTTAGGAATTTTGGTCAGTCGATTCTCTTACTGTTGCGAATGGTCACCGGTGAGGCATGGAACTCGGTCATGTACGACTGCATGATCACCCCAGCGAACAGCGGTTGCGACGATTCGAGCGAGTGCGCCATCGGCGAGTGCTGCGGCAGTCAGGGGGCGCCCGCGTACTTCATCTCGTTTGTCGTGCTCGGCACTTTCGTGACGCTCAACCTTCTGATTGCGGTCGTCGTGGANAACTTCAGCAACCAGAAGAGGGAAGAGGAGGGAGAGGATGTTACGGACGAGAACATCAAGGAGTTCGAGATTGCGTGGAGAAGGCTCGATCCCGAGGTGACGGGCTACATCCCGCTCTCCGAGGTGATCAACCTGATCAAGGAGACGCCGCCGCCGATGGGCACTTACGGCACGAACATCACGAGGATGGGGATGATCCGGTTCATGAAAAATCTGAACCTCCACACGGGAGACTCGGAGTACCTCCACTATCAGGAAGCACTCTCGGCGTTTACCACCAAGGCGATGGGGCTTCATGTCAACGACCTTTCCGAAGAGACCAAGGACGAGGTCAAGCAGAGCCTGTCGCACAAGGCGAAACATTCGATGCAGAGCCTTGGGTCCGCGGAGGCGCTCAGAGAGCATGCCGATGGAGCGTCCGATGGCAGGGGAGTAGCGTTCGTCAACGGGAAGTCACGAGCGAGCCTCAAGCCTGGGTTGGCGATCGTCAAAGAGAGTCTCTGACATCATTAAGGGTTAAGAATAGCACGGCGGTTGTCTTCGACGCCGCCTTCTCACATTGTTGAATTTAACAATCTTTCAAACAGAAAATCGACTAGTTACCGCTCGCCCGAAGCATCGCGCCCACCCGCATCTCACTCGCGTCGACGTAGGCTCTCGCGATCGCCTCATGTTCCATCTCGTCCGCCGCCATACCCTCCACCCTGGTCACCGAGGCTTCCACGTACCTTCGAGCAAAAGTCGCGGGACTCGCGCCGTCCATGATGGTGTTTGGAGACAACGTGGATACCAGAGCCCCGTACGGAACCTGGTCTTCTTCTCCATCCACGCTGCCGTCTGAGGGTGATGACCACGCGTTGTCGGCACTGTATCTCATGTTTCCCACCGCGTGCATCGCTTCGTGCGACACCCGGACCATCACCTCCTCCTCGTCCTCCTCTTCGCCGAGTTCCGCCCGCGACTTCGGCCCGGGAGTCTTGAACCTCGAGAAGTTTGGAACCTTCCCCGCGCCCACCCAGTTCGCCTGCTCCCTCGCACTCATCTTCTCCCACACCACGTCCTTAGGTGGCGATAACGCGGTGAGCGGCGCCATGGACCTGTCCGTGAACGACGGAGACTTGACGATGCGGATCTGCGCCACGCGGGTCAGCCCGGCACGACCCTTCTCGCCCCGCACGGGCCGCTTCGTCCCAACGACCGGCGTCGCACACACCAAGGGCGAGTCGCAGATGAACCGTGTTCCGGTGCCCACGCTGGGCTTAACCTCAGTCGACGGTGACTCGGATGTTGGCGACCGGTTCGGGTCGATGGCGGAGAGCGTCGGCGCGGGTGTCTTTGCGTCGACGCCGGTGTCCTTCACGAGAACACGAGCCGGCGTCGCTGGGGACGCGGGGGGCACCGCGTTCTCGTCGTTGCGAACAGTCGGCGCGAACGTCACCCTCTTATCCGGAGAAGGACCCGTCACCTCCGAAGAAGGACCCGTCACCTCGGAGTCGTCCTCTTCGGATGCCGTGGAAGACCAGCTGCCGTCGGAGGCGGTGGACGCGGCTCTCGCAGCCGCTCTCACCGCGGCCAACGCGACGGTTCTCCTCCTCCTCGACGACGACGACAACGGAGGGGATGAGCTCCTCGTCACCACGCGTCCCAGTCCCCCCGAAGCGTGCGGTCGAATCGGGGTCTTCGACACCGAGCCGAAAGACGACCGATCCTCGTCTTCGCTGTTGACTCGGGGCTGATGCTCACCTTCCCCATCTGGCCGCGCGTTCGAGGCGCCCTCAGCGGGACCCTCGGGCGACGTTCCAGCCTCGATATCGCCTTTCACAATACTGTCGTCCACGACGGCGTCGATCACCCCCTCATTTACGGTCGACGNNGTGATTCCCGTCGAGTCCGACGCCGCCTCCGCCGCGCCTTCATCATTCCCCTCTACTCCCGGAACCAACATATCGGCTCCCCTCGACGATACGACCGCCTCCGAGTCGACAGATGGCGCGCCTTCCGAGGTACTCGAGCCCTCGGACGCGGTCGGGGCGATGTCTTCGGACGACGACACCGGGCTAGGGTCGTTCTCACGATGCCGGCGTCGGGGCACCGTGCCCAGGCGGGTAGGCGCATCCCGAGCGTTTCCCGATGATTTCGTGGCATCACGCCGGGAGTCTCTGTTCACCCGCCGACCGACGCCCTGGCGCCTCCGCGCGACGAACAGGAAGACGCCACCGACGGCGACGAAAACCTGAGGGATTCCCATGACGTCTCCCTGCGCCTGAGCCCCGGCGACGCTCGCTGTGGTCGGTTCTCAGGCTCGCCCGGTTTTCCGAGTTTTTTGGACCGTTGTTGGAAGACTCCCAAAAAGCTCAAATCAGTTTGGCGGGGCGCCTTCGCCGGCGACATGGCGAGCACGCTGTCGAGCGAGGTGTGGGAGCTGCGCGAGGGTCTCAATGTCCCTCCAGTACCGTGGCGACGCGATATGCCGCTTCCGGACGAAGTGGACGACCCCCGCAAGGCTGACCGCGACCGCAAGTACATGGAGAACGAGGCGCGCATCAGGGAGCTGAGGCAACAGCGCAAGGTGCTCAGGATGAAGGCTGAGCGGAGGGTGGCGCGCGAAAAGGAGGGGCTTCCACGCGCCGGAATGAATCGCCATCAGCTCATCAAGTACGAGGCTGAGCTCGTGATGAATGACATGACGAAGGTGGTGGACGGACACACCACGAGGCTGAAGGAGATGCAGGCCCGAATGGAACAGCGTCGCTCCGACCCTTTGTTCGCGGACCAGGACGGGAAGATCGAGGCGCTGCGGCGGAAAGTCGAGTACGAAAACGCCCAGTACGAGCTCGAACGAACGCAAAAGGCTGAGGCTGAGAAGATGAAACAGGAGTCGGAGGCGCGACGGCAGCGAGAGAGGCACGACGAGCTCGTGGCCAAACGCGAGGAAACCGCCAGGGCAAAGAAGGCTGAGGAGGACAAACGCAAGCGGCGGGTAGAGACGGAGACGGAACAACAGAGTAAGAGCGCGACGGAGGAGCGACTGGAGCGGCTGGAGAGAGAGGCGAGGGAAGAACGGGAACGCAGGGAGAAGCTCGAGCTCGAGTTCAAACGTGCGCGGGAGAATCAGGCCGCCTCTCTCTCGGTTGCTCCCGTCGCGATTGCTCCCGCGCCGGTTGGTCTCACGGCGACGACCATACCCGTCATGGACGATTCCTTCGACGAAGACCCGCCAGTGTCTGTCCAGGACGTGGAACCGACGGCCACGAGTCATGTACGCTCGCCAAAGTCACCGACGGTGTCCGACGATGCGAGGAGACAGAGCCGTGGAGCCTCTCCGCGGGTCGGCTCGCAAAGCCAAGGGCCGAAGGACCTGTCCGCGGAGTTCTCCGACTCGGCTGACTTTCTGGACGAGTCCAACGAGGAGCGCGAGCGCGCGAAATGGAACGCCGAGCTCGAGCGGCGGCGCAAGGAGCTCGAGGATGAGCGCGCGGCTGAAAAGGCCAAGATCGCGTCGGAGGTTGACGCGCAGGTCGAGGCGAGGGTGCGAGAGATGACAGCGACGGTCCCGCCGGCGGCGGATGACGCGCGTTACGAGGATGATTTCGAATCCCCCACGTCTCCGTCGCCCAAGGTGGTCAAGGTGGTCGAATCCCCGACGTCTCCTAAAGCGGCGATGGTGCTGAACCCCGGAGCGGGATACTCCATCGCGCGGGGTGAGCGTCTTCGCGTGTTGGACCGGCTTTTAGAGCGCGTGTACGACTTACGGTTCGACGGTGAGTTTTACGATTCCAACCGAGTGACGGGTGCGGATGTCATCGCCGGTGTGTTCGTCGCCGCGGAGGTTGACGACGGTCGACTGACCGGTGAGACGTGCGCGAACGTGTGCGACGCGGTGGGCGCCTTGGTTCGATCGATTCCGCCGGGGGACGGCGAACCGGCTCCGGCTGGTTTCCTCGACGACGACGACGACGCCGCGTTCATGGCGCAGGAAGGGTTCCCGCGGCATAACGACGAGCTATCCGAGCCGGATGCGCTCTTCGCCGCGCAAACGCTTCGTGACCGACAAACGGAGGACGGTTACAACGTTTGGACCGCGCTGCTGGCTCACTTTTACCAGATGGCCGAGGCGGGCGCGGTGGATCCCCGCGCCGCCGCGGATGCCATGGCTGAAATCCTGGTTCCCCCGGATCGCGCCGGGACGTCCAGGGCGTCGCGCACGAGGAAGGCTGCACGTCTCGCACAGCTCATCAGGGCGTTGTTCGCCTGTTACGATCCGTTCGCGCCGCCGCCCCCCGGTCACGCGCCCTCGTGGGTGAGGAACGCGACGCCGAGGTCGGCGACGCGATCGACGGAGCGCGCGGCGAAGTCGCTGAGGAACGATCCGGCGACATCCGGCGCGCTCTTCGGGACGTCAGCGTCATCCTTCATCAAGCCGCGAACAGGCGCCGTAGCCTCGGCGGCACCTCCGTCGACGTCGTCGTACGCGCCATCGTACGCCAACCTGGACGACAGCGACGAGCTCGAAGCCGCGCTGATGGCGCCGCCGAGGGAGTCGACGCACGCGCCGCCGCCGCCCCCGCGGAACACGTTCCGCGCGCCCCCGCCGCCTCCCATCGANGTGCCCCCGAGCCCGGATGANAGTACGCAGCGGAAGGCACCGANCACTCCCAGCCCCGGGCGTCCCCCTCGGTCGCCAAAGTCGCAGCCGCAGGTACAACAGCCGCAGGTACAAAANGTCAACGTCAAGCGCACCGCCAGGACGGGTCCGACCGGGGCCGCGGCTAAGGTGGGTAGCATCATCAACAAGGCGCTGAACGACGACAGCGACGACAGCATGAACGCGTCGGGTCTTATTGATCAGATGGAGCAAGAGAGGTCGCTCAACGCGAGCGATAGTTTCGACTTCTAGCATCATAGTNCGAAGGAACCCCTTGCAGTAGAAGAAAACAATTAGCCCCNACCTCTTGTCACNCTGGCGAACGCGAAATTGGGGAAGCGAAACCTCGGACGAGGGCAATTGTGTCGGCTCGGGCAATTCTGTCGGCAGATCGGCAGCGCGCGAACCCGTTTCGCCACTTCGTCTCGGGACCCGCGCCTTTCCAGGAGCGCATACTCCAACCCGTGTCCACCGCCGCCTCGCTCGCGTAGTCTCCGCGTGTGTCTCGACCGTCTCGGACCGATCGCGATCTTCGGCCCTCGGGAATCTTCGATCGGCCGCGATGGACGGACCGCCTCTGCCTCCCGGTCCTCCCCCTTCCGGGCAGCAATTCGATGATCGCGGCGGTCCCGGCGGCGGCGGATTCAAGCGCGGGCGCTCGCCCCCCCGCGGCGGACCCCCGTTCGACCGCGATGACCGCTACGACGGCCGCCCTCCCCCGCGGTCGCCCCAGCGCCGCAGGTTCAACGACGGCGGCCGGGGCCCCGGACGACGCTTCCCCGGGCGCAGGGGCGGCCGCCGCGACGACGACGAGCCCCTGAGCTTCCGCGAGTTCACCATCCAGCACCTCCCCGACCACGTCGCGCCCGCCGAGGCTGAGCGCGCGTACCAGAGGTACCAGGAGACGCACGCGGACAAATTCAGGGAGCGCAACTTTCACGAGGTCAAGAACGATCCCAAGCTCCGCGACGCGCACGACCCAAGGAAGCTGGAGGGACCGTTCCGTAAGCGCACCGAGATCGCCGTCGACGCCGCGAAGGAGTTCCACGCGCAGCTCTCGGCCGGTACCCTGGAGATGCCNCCGCATTCGGAGGCNCCCCCCCCCGCGCCCGAACCCGCGACGGATGCCGACAAGGATGGCGACGACGCGCGAAGGCCGCCACGACCCGACAGGCGCGACAGCCGCGGCAGGTACCCGGTGCCCGCCTCGGCTTGGAACCCCACCCGCCTGGCGCACGACCTTCGCAGCCTCGTCCGCCTGGTCAAGCAGCTCGACGAGGAGAAAGGGATGGAGAGCGCTTGGACGGAGGATGACGACGTCAAGGCCGTCCTCGACGCGCCGGACCCGACCCCGACGCACGGCAGGGAACCCGCACGAAAGCGCACGAACGACAAGGCTGACGGCGACGCCGAGATGGAGGCTGAGGAGGCGCCCGCGGAGGAGACGATCGAGGGCGACGGCACCGGCGGCGTCGACCAGGACGCCCTCGCCGAGGCGGTTGACGTTCGCATCGTCTACCTCTGGCGCGTGCACGGCGTGGACTACTACGCCCGCCAGGAGCTCACCGTGCTGGACTACATCTCCGCGCCTCCCACGGCTC
>JGI26273J51734_10001103_pt1 | contig 14389 bp, 12 predicted proteins | sample SaaInlV_125m_DNA_FD_51734 | JGI IMG/M metagenome (IMG submission 51734) | reverse complement strand
ATCAACATGACCAATAGTCCCAATATTTACATGGGGTTTTGTTCTCTCAAATTTTGCTTTTGACATTTTTACTTTACTCCTTATTTAAAAAATCAAACGGCTTTGCCGTGAACTCTTTCCATGATTTCGGTTTCAACAGAAGAAGGCACAACACTGTAGTGAGCAAACTGCATATGAAAAACCGCCCTACCTTGGGTGACTGATCTCAAATCTGTCACATAACCAAACATATTACTTAATGGAACATTCGCATTGATTACTTGAGCTTCATTCCTTTGACTCATATCATTAATCTTACCACGCCGAGAACTAATGTCTCCCATAACATCTCCAAGATACTCATCGGGTGTTACTACTTCTACAGCCATAACAGGCTCCATTAACTTTGGATTAGCTTTTTTGCAAGCAGCCTGGATTGCCATTGAACCTGCAATCTTAAATGCCATTTCAGAAGAGTCAACATCATGATAAGAACCAAAAATTAACTCTACTCTAATATCTTCAATAGGATAACCTGCAATGACTCCATTCTTGAGAGCTTCTTGCATACCTTTATCAACCGAAGGTATATATTCGCGAGGAATCACCCCGCCCTTAATTTTATCTTCGAAATGATACCCTTTACCAGGTTCGTTAGGCTCAACGTTAATAACAACATGACCATACTGTCCTTTACCACCAGACTGTCGGACGAATTTTGTTTCAACATCACTAATGGCCTCAGTAATGGCCTCTCTATAAGCGACTATCGGCTTACCAATATTTGCTTTTACATTAAACTCTCTTTTAAGTCTGTCAACTAAAATTTCTAGGTGCAATTCTCCCATACCAGCGATTATTGTCTGCCCAGTTTCTTCATCTGTGGAAACCTTAAAAGTAGGATCTTCTTCTCCAAGCTTAGCTAAAGATTTGGACAACGAATCTTGATCAGCCTTACTGACAGGCTCGACAGAAACAGCAACAACAGGTTCTGGAAAATCCATTGATTCCAGCACAATCTGATCTGATTGATTACATAAGGTATTACCAGTTTTTACATTTTTCAAACCAACAGCAGCTACAATCTCTCCAGCAACAACACCGTCACGGTCTTCTCTTTTATTTGAATGCATTAAAAGCACCCTACTAATTCTTTCTTTTTTACCATTATTAGCATTATAAACGTAAGAACCTGAATCTAAACTACCTGAATAAACTCGCATGTAAGTTAATTTACCAACATAAGGGTCGGTCATTATTTTAAAGGCCAATGCACTAAAAGGAGCATCTACATCAGGCTGCCTCTTTAATTCAATGTCAGAATCCCTAGGATCGGTACCCACAACTTCACCAATATCAACAGGAGAGGGTAAAAAGTCAACAACAGCATCAAGAAGCCTTTGAACACCTTTATTTTTAAAAGCAGAACCACAAAACATTGGTATAAAAGTATTATCTAAACAACCCTTTCTTAACGCTGCCTTTAACTCACCAGCAGAAATATCCTCGTCAGCAACAAACTTCTCTAAAAGATTTTCATCATAAGAAGCTGTTTCCTCAATTAAATGTTTTCTCCATTTATCTGCAACATCAGCCATATCAGAAGGTATATCGGCTTCCTCAAATCTAGAACCCATCGTAGATTCGTTATATAAAATAGCTTTCATAGAAATAAGATCAATAATACCGGTAAAAGTTTCACCCGTACCAATCGGAATGACAACTGGGAGAGGATTAGCTCCAAGCCTGTCCTTAACCATTTCCATAACATTGAAAAAATCCGCTCCGACTCTATCCATTTTATTAACAAATGCAATTCTCGGAACATCATATTTATCCGCCTGTCTCCACACAGTCTCACTTTGAGGCTCGACACCACCAACAGCACAAAATACTGCAACAGCACTATCTAAAACTCTTAAAGATCGCTCTACCTCAACAGTAAAATCAACGTGACCAGGAGTGTCAATAATATTTATTCTATGATTATCCCAGTTACATGTAGTCGCAGCAGAAGTAATAGTAATACCTCTTTCTTGCTCCTGCTCCATCCAATCCATAGTTGCAGCACCATCATGAACTTCACCAATACGGTGAGTAACACCAGTATAATACAAAATTCTTTCAGTGAGTGTGGTCTTACCAGCATCTATGTGAGCCATAATGCCAATATTTCTAAAACTATTTAAATCATTACTCTTCAAATTAAAATCCGAACCTTAACTTATCTAAAATGAGCAAATGCTTTATTAGCATCAGCCATCCTGTGTGTATCTTCTTTTTTCTTGATGGCATTACCATCACCATTAGCAGCAGCAATTAATTCACTTGCCAGCTTATCAGCCATAGGCTTTCCAGAGGAATTATTTGAAGCCTTAATAATCCAGAGAGAAGCGAGATAAAAACCCCTCTTCCTAGGTACTTCAATTGGAACCTGGTAAGTAGCACCACCAATTCTCCTTGATTTAACTTCAACACTTGGGGAGGTATTTTCAATACCCTTCTTAAAAATCTTCAGACCATCAGTTTTAGTCTTGTTCTGAATGATATCCATAGCACCGTAAAATATTTTTTCAGCTACACTTTTTTTTCCGCTCTCCATAATATAATTAATGAATTTAGCGACGGACAAATCATCATACTTCGTGTCAGGTAAAATGGTTCTTTTTTCGGGTCTTCTTCTTCTCATAATATTTTAATTAGCTTTTGGTTTTTTTGCACCGTATCGACTGCGACTTGTTTTTCTATCGTCGACACCCGCAGTATCCAGTGTGCCTCTAACGATATGATAACGCACACCAGGCAAATCCTTTACACGCCCACCTTCAATTAACACTATTGAGTGCTCTTGAAGATTATGCCCTTCACCCGGAATGTACGCAGTTACTTCTGTTGAGTTTGTAAGTCTTACCCTAGCAACTTTCCTCAATGCAGAATTTGGCTTTTTTGGTGTCGTAGTGTAAACACGTGTGCAGACACCTCTTTTTTGAGGATTACTCATAAGTGCAGGAGTAGAGGTCTTTTTCAAGATTCTCTTTCGCCCTTTCCGAACTAATTGATTTATTGTTGGCATAAATATTTCTCCACAGCCTCGTAATTTAATCTATTATTTAAATACATAACAATGATTTTCATCTAATTTTACTTATTATGCAACTGCATCATCAATATCCATCGAAGATTCACCACTTCTATCGACGCCAACTAGAACATCAGATATTTTAGGAGTACCAGTTCCAGCAGGAATTATTCTACCAACTGCTACATTTTCTTTTAGACCATATAAATAATCTGTTTTACCCGCAGTAGCAGCATCTGTTAGTACTCTAGTAGTTTCTTGAAAAGATGCAGCACTGATAAAGCTTTCAGTGTTAAGAGAAGCTCTAGTGATACCCATCAAAATTGGTTCAAAAGTAGNAGGAATAGTTTTCCGATATTTAGCGACATCTTTTCCCTCGGCCTTAACCTCTTTATTTAACTCATTGAGTTCCGACTTTTCAATCATCATATCTTCATCTAAACCAGTATCACCAGGCACAGTAATAATAACCATTTTAGATAATCTTTCATTCTCTATCATAAAATCGTTTTTACTTATCCTATCTTCTTGAAGAAACCTGGAATCACCAATTTCTTTGACACTAACTTTTTGCATCATCTGATTTACAATAATTTCAATATGCTTGTCATTTATCTTTACGCCTTGAAGCCTGTAAACTTCTTGTATTTCATTTACTAAATATTCAACTACAGCTGACGGACCAAGAACTCTAAGTATGTCATTCGGAGAAATTGCACCCTCACATAAGGAAGCACCAGCATTAATAAAATCACCTTCATGAACGATTACATGCTTTCCATATGGAATCGAATAAGATCTATCATCTCCATCAGTGCCAATAACATGAATTTTTCTAATACCTCTTCGCGTTTCACCAAACTTAACAGTTCCATTAATTTCTGTCATCACAGCAGGGTTGGAAGGCTTTCTAGATTCAAACAATTCAGCTACTCGAGGCAAACCGCCAGTAATATCTCTGGTCTTACCTATATCCTTAGGTATTTTAACCAGAGTCTGCCCGCGCTCAACTTCTTCTTTATCATTAACCACTAAAGTTGCTTTCACAGGGAGTATAGTACTACCCGCTACTATTTCACCATTTTTATCTACAATTTCCAAATGAGGACTTAGTTTTCTATCTCGAGCCTCAATAACAACAATTTGCTTTTTCCCAGTCTCTACCGATTCAACAGAGTAAGTTTCACCCTCAACAAAGTCTTTCAAACTAACCAAGCCCGTCTCTCTAGCTAGAATAATATCAGTGTAAGGGTCCCATTGAAACATCGTTGTCTGAGCTTTTATTTTTTCCCCAGCTTCAACTAACATCGTTGCACCATAAGGAACATTGAAAACAGCTTTTGTTTCTTTCTCACCTTGAGTAATTGTTAGCTTTGCATGTCTAACCATACATCTACGAACCTCTATACCAGCTTCATCTCTAGTAATAGCATAATCATAATTATCAGAAAATTGTACGACACCAGCGCGCTTATTTTTCATTTCAGACTGCTCAATAACTCTGCTAGCAGTACCTCCAATATGAAATGTTCGAAGCGTTAACTGCGTTCCAGGCTCGCCAATGCTTTGAGCGGCTCTAATACCAACAGACGTTCCAATATCTACAATTTTATGAAGAGATAAATCCCAACCATAGCACTTAGCACATATACCTCTTTTAGTGTCACAAGTTAAAACCGATCTGATCTGAACACTCTCAACACCGCTATCGCCAATTAATTCTGCTTCTTTTTCAGATAAAACCGAACCTGCCTTTACCAAAACCTTACCTCTATCAATAAAATCATCAAGGATAGTTCTACCTAAAATACGATCAGCAATAGGCTCAATAATTTCTTCACCCTCTTTTAGATCTGAAATAAGAATACCGTTAATTGTACCGCAGTCGTGTTCATAAACAACAACATCTTGAGCGACATCAACCAATCTGCGAGTAAGATATCCAGCATCAGCAGTTTTTAAGGCTGTATCCGCAAGACCTTTTCTTGCACCGTGAGTAGAAATAAAATATTCAAAAACAGACAACCCTTCTTTAAAATTAGATGTTATCGGAGATTCTATAATCTCTCCAACTCCGCCTTTCATGGATTTTTGAGGCTTTGCCATTAGGCCACGCATTCCAGCTAACTGCTTTATCTGATCTTTACTACCCCTAGCACCAGAATCAGTCATCATTGCCAGCGCATTAAACCCCTGATTATCTTTTCTCAGTTCTTGCTCCATGACTTGAGCTACATGATTTGTTGTATGAGTCCAGACATCAATAACTTTATTGTAGCGCTCTCCCTCAGTTAATACATGTCTATCAAATTTATTTTTGATGTCATTTACTTTTTCAAATGCAGTTGTAAGAATGTTATCCTTTTCGCCAGGAATTAAGACATCACTAATAGAAATTGAAAGACCACTATGTGTAGCCATTTTGAAGCCTAAATCTTTCAGGTCGTCTAAAAAGATTACGGTCTTATAGTTACCAACAACTAAATAACATTGATTAACAACCTCTGTTAATAGCTTTTTATCAATGAGAGCATCAATAAAATCCATTTCAGACGGTAAAATCGAATTGAAAATAGCCCTACCAACAGTAGTATCTTTTATCCATACATCTTTATGCTTAACAGAAATTTTAGCATGCATGCCAACGACTCTATTTTCATGAGCTAAAACAACCTCATCAATAGATCCAAAAAGCTTACCTTCGCCTAAATCGCCTTTTTTTAACTTTGTCAAATAATAAGAACCGAGAATCATATCCTGAGAAGGCACAGCAATAGGTTGGCCGTTAGCAGGATGCAAGATATTGTGACTGGCTAGCATCAACATCCTAGCTTCCATCTGAGCTGGAAGAGATAGTGGCACATGAACAGCCATTTGATCACCATCAAAATCAGCATTAAAAGCAGAACAGACCAACGGATGCAACTGGATGGCCTTACCTTCAACCAAGACCGGTTGAAAAGCTTGTATCCCAAGCCTATGCAGAGTTGGAGCTCTATTTAACATAACAGGATGATCCTTAACTACGTATTCTAAAACTTTATATACGACTGGCTCATGATTCTCGATCATCAATTTAGCACTCCTAGGAGTTTGAGTATACCCTCGGTTCATCAACTCTCGAATCATATGAGGCTTAAACAGTTCTAAAGCCATATTTTTAGGCAACCCACACTCTTGCAATTTCAACTTAGGGCCGACAACAATAACAGACCTACCTGAATAATCAACTCTCTTACCAAGCAAGTTTTGCCTAAATCTACCAGTCTTACCCCTGAGCATATCAGAAAGAGATTTCAAAGGTCGACGAGAACCGCTTCTTATAGCTGTCTTTCTTCGACTATTGTCAAATAGCGCATCTACCGATTCTTGCAACATTCTTTTTTCATTTCTTAAAATTACATCAGGCGCCTTAATCTCCATCAACTGTTTTAATCTATTATTCCTAATAATAATTCTTCTATAAAGATCATTTAAGTCACTCGCAGCAAACCTACCGCCTTCTAACGGCACTAAAGGCCTAAGCTCTGGTGGAATAACAGGAAGGATAGAAACAATCATCCATTCTGGCTTATTCAGACGCTTTTTAGTCGGGTCTGGCACAAAAGAATAGGTAACCTTTAATCTTTTTAATGCATCCGTCCTTTTTTGCTTAGATTTAGATGTTTTAACAATATCCTCAAGCTCTTTCTTGAGATCCATTATATTAATTCTAGCAAGCATTTCTTTAATTGCTTCCCCGCCCATAGCAGCATAAAAATAATCATCATTATCTCTTCGCTCTTCACTGACAGCAGAAAAGCCAAACTTTTGCTCGTAATCTAAGTAATCCTCTTCTTCTATTAAATCAAATGGCTTAAGGCCACTATCTGCAGGCTCAAGCACCATATACATTTCATAATAGATGACTCTCTCAAGCTCTTTTGTACTTCTACCAGCTAGATAACTCAACTTACTTGGGATAGACCTTAGATACCAAATGTGAACAATCGGTACGGCAAGAGTAATATGACCCATTCTTTCTCTTCTTACTTTTTTTCTAGTAACCTCAACACCACACCTGTCGCAAATAATTCCGCGATAGCGAATACCTTTATATTTACCACAATGACATTCATAATCCTTGACTGGCCCAAAAATCTTCTCGCAAAAAAGACCATCCTTTTCAGGCTTGTAAGACCTATAATTAATTGTCTCGGGCTTTAAAATTTCACCATAAGACCTGGCCAAAATAGACTCAGGAGAGGCTAACCCAATAGTGATCGAACTGTAAGACTTTGAAGTATCTAAATTATTTGATTGTATATAAGTCAATTTTATTCCTCTTAATTATCTAGTTCTACATCAATACAAAGACCTTGAAGCTCTTTGATCATGACATTAAATGATTCAGGCGCTGAAAATTCTGGCATTTGCTCGCCTCTTACAATAGCATTATAAACTTTAGAGCGACCTTCTACATCATCGGACTTAACAGTTAAAATCTCATGCAATGTATGAGCGGCACCATATGCCTGTAGAGCCCAGACCTCCATTTCACCAAATCGCTGCCCACCAAACTGAGCTTTTCCACCAAGAGGCTGCTGAGTAATTAACGAATATGGGCCTGTTGACCTCGCGTGCATTTTATCATCAACCATATGACTAAGTTTCATGATATAAGAAACACCTACAGTAACAGGATTATCAAATGCTTCACCAGTAACACCATCAATAAGCCTAGTTTTTCCTGTAACGGGTAAGCCAGCATTATTCAACTCGGTTAATACCTGCTCAGGAGAAGCGCCATTAAAAACTGGAGTAGAATATTTATTACCAGTAGCCATACCAGCCCAACCCAACATTGCTTCATATAACTGACCTAAATTCATCCTTGAAGGAACACCCAGCGGATTTAAAACAATATCAACAGGAGTACCATCTTCTAAAAATGGCATATCTTCTTCAGGTACAATAGTCGCAACGATACCTTTGTTGCCATGTCTACCAGCCATTTTGTCACCAACTTGAAGCTTCCGCTTTTGCGCAACATATACTTTTGCCATGCGAAGAATACCAGGCTGCAATTCATCACCAATCTTCAACTTAAAAACTTGCCTCTCAAGCTGAGTTTCTAATCTTGACCACTCTTTTCTAAAAGACAACCATACCTTAGAAATCTTGTTCCAGGTCCTAGTATCCTCAACCCATGCAACATCTTGAGCGAATCTTTCTAAATCAAAACCTGATAATCGTTTTGATGTAAGCTTAGTAGATTTCTTAATTAGAGTCCTATTACTAGACACACTACGAATTCCATTAGAGACTTGATCCAGCATCAGAGCTAATAACTTTTCATCTCGAGAAATTTTTAAACTCTTCTTATCTTCAGACGCTTTCCTCTGATATTCTCGAATCTGCTCTCTTTCCTCTGCTTTAGTCCTCTTCGCCTGCTTTTCAAATAATTTTGTTCGAATCACACAACCTTTGATACCTGGCTCAGCCCTCTTAGATGCATCTTTTACCTCACCAGCTTTTTCACCAAAAATAGCTCGAAGCAATTTTTCTTCAGGAGTCGGATCTGATTCACCCTTAGGCGTAACCTTACCAATTAGAATATCACCTTCTTTAACACGCGCACCTTCTCGAACGATACCTTCTTCATCTAAATCCTTTGTAGCATCTTCACTTACGTTTGGAATTTCAGGAGTAAGCTCTTCTTGACCTCGCTTAGTATCTCTAACCTCAACTTCAATCTCATTGCAATGAACAGAACTAAAAGTATCATCTTTGACTAAACGTTCGCTTACCACAATAGCATCTTCAAAATTATAACCACGCCATGCCATGTAAGCAACATGAACATTTGAACCAAGAGCCAACTCACCCATTTCTGTAGCCGCGCCATCAGCAACGACATCCCCAGCCTCAACTTTCTGACCTTCGCTAACGAGAGGTCGTTGATTATGAACAGTGTTTTGGTTTGTTCTAAAATATTTTTTTAATTTTATCTCATGAATAGCTTGCCCCTCAAAAAGAGTTAAACTATCTTGAACATCTTTTCTTTTTACATGAATTGTTTCCGCATCAACATAAACAACACGCCCAGATACAGGAGAAACAACACACGACCTTGAATCTTTAGCAACACGACTTTCCATCCCAGTACCAACAATTGGCGACTGAGGATACATTAAAGGCACAGCCTGTCGTTGCATATTAGAACCCATCAGAGCCCTATTAGCATCATCATGATCTAAAAACGGAATCAATGCTGCAGCAACACTTAAAATCTGAGTAGGGGAAACTTCTACATAATCGACACTTTCAGGACCAACTATTGGAAAATCACCCTTAACGCGGGTTCTTATATTTTTTTCAATAATGTTTTTTTCAGAATCTAACTCTGTACTAGCTTGCGCAACCATAACACGATCTTCATCATCTGCGGATAAGTATTTAATCTTATCAGTTACTCTAGATTGCCCACTACTTTTTACAACCTCTCTGTAAGGAGATTCAATAAAACCATGGCTATTAACTTCAGCGAACATGGCAAGAGAAGATATTAAACCAATATTTGGACCTTCAGGAGTCTCAATTGGACACAATCTTCCATAGTGAGTATAATGAACATCCCTAACTTCAAAACCGGCTCTTTCTCTAGTTAAGCCGCCGGGACCCAACGCAGAAATTCTTCGCTTGTGAGTAATTTCAGCAAGCGGATTTGTTTGGTCACCAAACTGAGATAACTGAGAGGTTCCGAAGAAAGTGTTAATAACTGTAGTCACAACACGAGAATTAATTAAATCTTGTGGCGTTATACTCTCAGATTCTCTCAGGTTCATGCGTTCATGGATAGTTCTTATCATTCTACTTAAAGCAATACTAAATTGATTGGTTAATTGCTCACCAATAGTCTTCACTCTTCTATTACCTAAGTGATCAATATCATCAACCCCTCTATCACCTCTTCTCATCTCTATTAAAGTAACAAGAACCTGGATAATATCTTCCATTGTAAGGACAGTTTCTTCAACAGGAATATCAAGATTGAATTGTTGATTTAAACGATATCTTCCAACTTGACCGAGATCATATTTTTTAGGACTGAAAAAGATACGTTCAATAAACTTTTGAGCTGTCTCAAGGTTTGGTGGCTCACTAGTTCGCAACAACTGATAAACAACTTGAAGAGCGCCCTCAGTATCGCGGGTAGGGTCTTTGCTAATAGTATTTAATAGCAACATCGATGAAAAATCTTTATTACCATCAACAAGATTAATTTCATCAACACCATTTTCTTTGAGTTTATCTATTATATCGCCAGATAATTCTGTTCCACTTTCAAAAAATATTTCACCAGTTTTTGTATCAATTACGTCCTCAGTTATAGTGGCGCCAATATATTTTTCAAGCCCCTTACCCTTTACTTTCTTAGTGATTAAATTACCGAAAGCTTTACAAATATCGCTATTTGAGGAATAGCCAAGAGCACGAAGCAACATCGTAACTGGGAATTTTCTTCTACGATCTATAATAACGAAAAGACAATCATTTATATCGGTGGTAAAATCAACCCAAGAACCCCTAGCAGGAATAATTCTAGCTTGGAATAATTTAGTACCATTTGGATGGGTTGACTCATCAAAGAAAACACCAGGAGAACGCTGCAGTTGAGAAACAATGACTCTTTCCGCACCATTAATAATAAATGTCCCTTTTTCGGTCATATAAGGAATATTTCCAAAATAAACATCCTGCTCAATACTCTGAGCATACTCATTTTTATTGCTTTCATCGGTAATATGGAGAGAGAGCTTAACACGAAGCGGCACCGAAAAGGTTACACCCCTATCAATGCATTCATCGCCGGTATATTTAGGTTGCCCTAAATAATAAGAATTAAACTCAAGGATATAATTTCTATGAGAATCTTCAATCGGAAAAACGCTATTCAAGACTGATTGCAGACCTAAATCTTTTCTAGCTTCAGGAGCTTCATATTCTTGCAAAAATTGCTGATATGCCTTTGTCTGAATAGCTAGCAAATCAGGTATTTCTAATAGTTCTTGTATATGGGTAAAAGTAACCCTATTATTTTTTGAAACGTTAAAAGATTCCAATTAATCCTCCGATGTAATATTTAGTAAAAAAGCCAAATAAAAAAAAATTATTTTAATTCAACCTCTGCACCAGCTTCTTCAAGCTGGGACTTGATTCCATTTGCTTCAGACTCAGAAACACCCTCTTTGATAGCCTTTGGAGCTGAATCAACTAGCTCTTTAGCTTCTTTTAATCCTAAATCAGTAATCGCCCTGACAGCCTTAATTACGTTTATCTTTTGCTGACCAGCAGACTTCAATACAACATCAAACTCAGTTTGCGCAGCATCACCACCAGCATCATCGCCAGCAGGCGCAGCAGCTACAGCAACAGGCGCAGCAGCAGAAACACCAAATTTCTCTTCAATTTCAGATATCAGCTCAGAAACTTCCATCATATTCGCATTTTCTAAATATGCTAATACATCTTCTTTTTTTACAGCCATTTTATTAACTCCTTATTTTAATTTTCAATATTTTTATTGTTCTTAACAGCCTCAAGAACATTTACAACTTTTGTCATTGATGAACTGAGAACATTTACAAAATTTTGCATTGGACTATTTAACATAATTGCAAGAACCGTAAGCGACTCTTCCTTACTAGGCAAGTTTGCAATTTTTTCAAATTGGCCTGCATCATGATAAGCACCTTCGAAAACCAAGCCTTTAACAATAGGCAACTCATGATCTTTAAGAAATCCTTTTATAACTTTTGCAGCTGCGACAGGCTCTTCATAAGAGAGTGCAATAGCGGTAGAACCAGCAAACAAGTCACCAGAAAGTTCAATTTTATTTTTCTCCGAAGCAATTTTCAATAAAGTGTTTTTGACAACTAAATATTCAACATTGCATTCAAAAAACTTTTTTCTAAGTGCCGTAACGTCAGAAACATTTAAACCTAAGTAATCCGTAAAATAAATAGATTTTGCTTTTGACAGCTTATCTGTTAACAGCTCAACATTTTTAATATTTTTTTGATTAGGCATAATTTATCTACCCTATAGAATTAATATTTATTTTTACACCAGGACCCATGGTCGAAGACATAGACATCTTAACAAAATACTGCCCTTTCACTGATGGAGGCCTCGACTTTAACAGAGAATTATAAATTACAGAAATATTCTCAATTAGAGCTGAACTGTCAAATGATACTTTACCACAAACAGTATGAACAATACCTGTTTTTTCGACACGAAGTTCAACCATACCAGCTTTTTGATCAGCAACAGCTTTTGCAACATCCATTGTAACCGTACCGCTTTTTGGATTAGGCATCAAACCTTTCGGACCTAAAATCTTACCAAGCTTTCCAAGCTCAGCCATCATATCAGGCGTTGCTATAATCTTATCAACATCAACCCAACCCCCTTTAATCTTATCTAAATAATCTTTGTTACCACAATAATCAGCACCAGCATCTAAAGCTTCTTGGACCTTCGGCCCTTGAGCAAGAACTAATAAGACAACTTTTTTACCAGTACCATTAGGAAGAGATGTACTAATTCTAATATTCTCTTCTGCATGACGTGGATCAACATTTAGGTTTATAGACAAATCAACAGTTTCATCAAATTTGGCAGTGGATATTTTTTTCACAATCTCAACGGCGTTACTTAAATCGTAAATAACCTCTTTATCATAAAATTCATCAAATGATTTTTGTTTAATTTTAGCCACCTTATTTAACCTTTCACCTCAATGCCCATAGACTTTGCAGTACCTCTTATCATTTCTTTGGCTTGCTCAACAGAATTAGCATTCAAATCAGCCATTTTTACTTCAGCAATTTTTTCTAATTCAGATTCACTTATTTTGCCTACTTTATCCTTATTAGGCTCACTTGAACCCTTACTTAACTTTGCTGATTTTAAAATCAATCTTGAAGCAGGAGGNGTTTTTGTAACAAAAGTAAAACTCCTATCAGCATAAACTGTAATTTCAACAGGAATTATATCACCGGCTTTATCTTGAGTCTTAGCATTAAATGATTTACAAAAATCCATAATATTAACACCTTGCTGACCAAGCGCAGGACCAACAGGAGGAGCGGGATTCGCTTGACCTGCAGGAATTTGCAATTTAATAAAACCTATAATTTTCTTCGCCATTAATAAAACCCTTATTTAATTGTCAAGTGCGACTTGTAAATAATCTAGCTCAACCGGAGTCGAACGCCCGAAAATACTTACCGAAACTTTCAACTTCTGCTTTTCGTGACTAACCTCTTGAACAGTACCAGAAAAATCAACAAAAGGACCATCCTTAACATTGACTAAATCACCCACTTTAAATGGAGCTGCCTCTGTAATCACGATTGGCCCATCCGCACCATCATGATCACCAAGAAATCTCTTCACTTCATCGGGCTTCAAAGCCTCTGGCTTACCACTAGAACCAACGAAACTAATCACACCATTAACATTTTCTACAACATATTTTGTTTCTTTATTCATTTCAATATGAATTAGTAAATATCCTGGGAAAAAAACCTTTTCCTTAATCTTTTTTTTGCCATCACGCATTTCCAAGACATTCTCAGTTGGAACTAAAATATTTTCAATATGATCCTGTAAATTCGCTGTTTCAACATCGAAAAGAATACTTTCTCTTATCTTCTTTTCTTTTCCTGAAATGACTCTTAGTGTATACCAATTCATAATATTACATAATTGTTGAAATAGATTTAGAAAGAAACAAATCCACAATAAACAGGAAGACCGTTAAAATTAATGACAAAACCAGAACCACATAAGTAGATCCTCTTAGGCTATCCCAATCAGGCCATGAGACTTTACTCATTTCATACTTAACGTCTACTCCAAATTGCTGAACTTTCTTTATCATTTTCTATTACTTTAATTATTTGATTGCTTTTTTGCAGGAGAGGCAGGGCTCGAACCCGCAACCCCCGGTGTTGGAGACCGGTGCTCTACCAGTTGAGCTACTCTCCTATGCAAAATCTATAAAGTCACCCCTATCTACCTATTTAGTCTCTTTAAAAATGACATGCTTACGAATGACTGGATCATATTTTTTAAACTCAATACGCTCAGGGTGAAGCTTTCTACTTTTGGTGACCGTATATCTAAATCCTGTTCCAGCAGTACTTTCTAATTGGATTATGTTTCTTTTACTATTACCAGCCATATTATATCCTACTCAACAATCTCTGTTACAACACCTGCACCAACAGTATGCCCACCTTCACGAATGGCGAACCTAAGTTCTTTATCCATTGCTAC
>JGI26273J51734_10001101_pt1 | contig 14410 bp, 2 predicted proteins | sample SaaInlV_125m_DNA_FD_51734 | JGI IMG/M metagenome (IMG submission 51734) | reverse complement strand
AAGAGCTCGAAGGGTGGGCGGTTTCCACCGACGGCGATCGTCGACGCGCGCCACGACGAGTTCGCGCGCGCGCGCGACGACGAACGCGCGGAGGACGACGAACGCGCGTGCGACGACGGCGTGGAGGCGATCTGGGCGCTGTCGTCGCGCGAGGGCGCGGCGGCGTGCGCGAGGCTGTGGGCGAGGGACGACGCGGGCGGGACGACGACGAAGCGCGAGGCGACGACGACGCCGAGGATCGTGCTGACGCACAAGAACGAGAATCTGTACAACGCGTACGCGTGCGAGATGGCGGCGGTGACGAGGCCGGCGGCGCGGGCGATGGAGGTGGGGATGTTCGCGGCGGCGAACGGCGGCGACGGGACGACGCGGGCGTGCGCGGGGACGCGGGCGGAGATNATGCCGTTGGCGTGCGCGGCGAGCGCGGAGGAGCTGCTGGAGACGGTNGAGGGAATGAGAGTGCGCGTGGAGACGCGCGCGGTGGCGTTTTATCACGACTGCGTGGCGAGGAACGCGAGGAGGATGTCGAGCGACGAGGTGTCGAGGCGATTTCGCGGCGTCGTGGCGCGATGGAGCGCGCGCGGGCTCGACGATTCGCGAGACGAGCGGTCGAACGCGATGCGATTCGCGGTGGTGGAGGGTTTGGGGGGGTACGTGTTCGGTCTGGTGACGTACGCGCCGTCGCCGTCGAGCCTGAGCGCGCGCGCGGTGGATTGGGCGAGAAAGCCACGGCATTTCAGCGCGGGGACGCGCGCGGAAATCGCGCTCGCGTGCGTCAACGTCGCCTCAGCGCACGACCCGCGCGCGTTCGACGCTCGAAGCGGTGACAGCGTCATCGTCGATCCGTGTTGTGGGTCGGGAACGATGCTCCACGCGGCGTGGACGCGTGGGTTCGCCGCGGCGGGCGGCGACGTGTCGCCGGGCGCCGTCGTCATGGCCAAGCAAAATCTCAGCCACTTTGTCGCGCGCGCGCCCGAGTCATCGGCGATGCCGAACGTGATCGAGCGCGACGCTTTGGTTCCTGGTGCTTTTGACGATGCGTACGGGTGCAAAGGTAAGCGCGTGCGCGCGCTCGTCGCGAATTTACCGTTCGGTCGCCGCGTCGCGCTCGGCGGCGGCGACGGCGACGGGAGAAGCGCGCCGGGCGCGAGCGCGTCCGAGTACGCGCCCGCGCTTGAAAAGTTTCGCGACGTCGCCGAGAGGCACGTCTTCATCAGCGGTGTTCCCATCGCGCACGAAATGCGCGCTTTGGGGTACGAGAACGTCACCGAGGTGAGCTTGTGCAGATTCGGTAAATCGTTCATGACGACGGCGCTCGGATCGACGGCGACGGCGCCGCTCGAGCCGAGCGTCGCGTTCACCGTCGAAGACGCGCTCGCGAACGCCGCGGGCAAGAGCGAGAAGCAATGGGAAAAGAAGTCGAAGAAGAAGTCCAACGTCGAACTGTCGGAACGGTTTAGTAACCCGGACGCCTTGCGCGTGGCGGTGGACGTCTCGTACGAACAAGATTCCACGCGAGCGAGACGCAGCGTGGCGAAGCAGCTCTGCGAGTGCGTCGGCATCGCGCACCGCGAAGACGCACTCGCGATGACGTATTGTGACTTCAGCGGTCCCATCGCGGAAGAGTCGCGAGAGTTCTTCTTCAGCGATCGATGGTCTTCGGTGAAGATGGACCCGCGAAGCGTCGAGGAGGCGTTCGACGCGCGCGACGTCGTGTACATGTCGCCGGACGCTTCCGAGGTTTTGGATGAAGTGGACGCGAGTAAGGTGTACGTGGTCGGAGGCATCGTCGATTTAGCGACGCGAGGGATGCGGACGAGCCTGACGCGAGCGAACGCGAGTTCGTTTCGATGCGCGCGATTACCCATTCGCGAACACAGGCCCGAGCAAACGCACACCGTCCTCAACATCGACGCCGTGGTGAAAATTCTTTGTGGACGGCATCGTGGAGAGTCGTGGGACGACGTTTTCGATCGCGAGCTCCCGAAGCGACAGGCGGCGGAGAGACCGAAGCGCGAGCGCCGCGAACGACTCGCGTAAACGTAGCACGTAGCGTTTAGCTTAGCATCATTTTGTCGCCGTCTCTAATTCACACTAGTAGTCTAATCTAATCATTTCGTGTCCTTCGCGCGCGCCAGAAATGTCTGCAGCGAGTGCAATCTCGCGTCGATTTCATCGAGCATTTCGTCCCCGGCGTCGACGAAGGAGCGTCGCGGCGGCGACGCGCCGACGCGGCGGCCGACGACCGGCGCCGCCGCGATCGCCGCGCCACCTCGCGTGCGCTGTATCGACTTCAACGTCGCCCCGAGATCGCGCACTTTAACCTTCAATTTCGTTTCGTTCTCGCGCAACGCTTCGTTTTCCGCCTCGAGCTCGACGATTTTCGCCTTCATCTTCGCCTCCGCCGCCTGCGCCTTCAACGCCGCCCTGGTCTGCGCCTTCGCTCGTCGCTCCAACGCGCGCCGCATCTCATCGCGCTCCCGCGTCGCGGCCCTCAACGCATCCCTCAGCCGCGCCGCCGCGTCCTCGTTCACTTTCGTCTCGTCCCTCCCCGACCGCGCCGCCGCGTCCTCGTTCGCTTTCGTCTCGTCCCTCCCCGACCGCGCCGCCGCCGCCGCGATTCGCGCGTCGACGCGGTCCAGCGGCAACGGCACGCGCACCCGCGTCCCATCCTCCGCGATCTCCGTCGCGATCAACACGTACCGCGTCTCGACGCCATCGTCGTCGTCCGCGTCTCCCCCGTCCCGCAACCGCCGCAGCGCCGCCGCGCTCATCGCGTCCGCCGCGCTCGCGTCGTCGCCGCCGTCCATCCCTCGTCGCAGCGCCCGCGCCAACCGCCCCACCGCCTCCGACTCCGACCGCGCGCGACGCTCGCCGTCGACGATTCGAGGTCGATCGAACGTCGCCGCGCGCGCGCGGTTCGCGACGCGCTCGATCCACGCGCCGTCGAACGCGCCCGCGTACCGCGTCGTCGTCGCGCGCGCGCGGTCGGTGCANCGCAGCGCGACGTCCAGCGCGCGCGCCTCGGCGTCGTGCCGCACGCGCGCGTCGAAGACGAGACCGCGTCGCTCGAATCGGTGCGTCGTCGTCGTCGCGCCGTCGCGCATCGACGCCGCCGCGTCGCGCGCGCGAGTGACGATTCGAATCATCGCTCCCGTGGAGTGAAGTCGTAAAAATTCGTATTCATGGAAATTATTATCAAAATTCGTCGTTCGCGATGATCTCGGGAACGACCGCTTCGGTGGTGTTGTGCCGTCGTTTACACCACCGCGCCGTACGGCGGGTGTCGACGGGCGACAAAGGAGAGTGGAGATTTTTCCTTGTCCTCGACGCGCGGCGCGCGACGGAAAACGCCGACGACGACGGCGAAGACGGCGACGAGGCAGCACCCCGCGAGAACCCACGCGCCGGGCATCGATGTGATTGGAACGTCAAATGCACTCGTTGGCACATCGCCTGTTTCCTCAGTCGACCGTTTCTTCGCGCCTAGACCGAAGCGCGCGAGGGACAGCTTTTGAGAAGACGCGCAGTTCGCGTCCATGACGAAGGTAAACGGCGCGGCGGCGTTCCCGGCTTCGTCACGAACACCGCTCACTTCGACGGCGTACTGACCCACTTCAGTGTTAGGAAATCCAACCATCCACTTGAAGCCAACCTCGTTATTGGAGCATTGGAAGTCAAAGCCTGACTTGATTGCGTCTTCGCTCACGGCTTGATTGACGCTTTGCCCGTCGTCTCCGCAGGATGCGCGTTTCTTCGTGATGGCAACTTTTTGATCCGAGCAGTCGATCGCTTCGGGGAACTCGACAGTGTAAAATCGCTTGAACGAAGGATACGACCTGCCGGGAATCGGCGTCTTGGTGTCCACTCTGAGCGTGAGGATTTGATCAGAGACGTACTCGTGAACGGTGCTGTCCGCCAAGGCGCTGATCGGACGACTTTCCGTGCCAAAGCAAAAGTTCTTCAATCTCAACTCGTAAATGTTATCCTTAAAGCCACTGAGAAGCTTTTCGTACTGGTTATTGACGTCCCAGTCAAAAGTGCAACCACCGAGACGTGACCCGTCGCATAACAGGTTTTTCTTGTAACTGAACTTTGGATCGCTGTCTTCAGACTTTGCCGTGATCCATTCGCCGCCGCTCGCGGGACGATATTGCAACCGAACGAATCGAAGATTCGGGTTGATAGCTCGGACGTCATCCGAAGAGCCAGGCCATAACAAAGCTCCGTCCGGATTGAAGACGGTCAACTTGAGTGGCTTGGGCGTGGCAGATGAGACGCTCGAGAACAAGTAATCCGCCACTGTGGAACCGTCGAAGGCGACTTTCGGACACTTTTGATTCCACGTCATCAATCCTAGCGGAAGAGTGTTCGTGCTGATCGGTTCTCGACCGAACTTTGACATTAGGCTGATTTCGTGTTCGCATAAACTCATGACGACGACGGCGACGTGCTCCAGTCGAAGACTCGACGGGCTCGCAGCCGTCACGGTAAGCGCGAAAGACGTCTCAAGTACCTTCTTCTGAACTTTCAAATCTTCACCGTCCACAAATTTTAGAGGTAATACGTCGCCAAAGTATACTTCCTCTCCACCCATACTGAACTCGATGTTCTGCAAGTCTTCAAACGTTGGTGGAGCTCTCCGCGAGGCTTGTACAACCACCGCTGCGACGTCCACTGCTTTCGCCGAGTGTTCTTCCACGGCCACTCGCGCGGTTTCTTTCATTGTTTTGATGACGTCGGCATCTTTCCCGATAGCGAGCGACGCGATCGAATTATCGACGGCTTTCAAAACGTCCAACCCTGTCACGTCTTCCTTGGCCAGCGTTTCGTACATGTCCTGAATCACTTTGTGGACCGACATCACGAGACCGTCAACAATGCGCATTCCGAGCGGAAACGTTTCCTTGTACGGCGACTCGTTGGTCAATTTCAAGTGTAACAAAGCACTTTCATCAGGATTCAGATTTTCGTTAAACGAAGTTTCTTTGGATAAGGAAAAGCCCGCCTGTCGAAACATCGTCAAAGGTTCACCGGGACACGAGCTTCTGCCACCCTTTGTGATGAACACCGGCGTACCAAAGCGCACGTCTTCTCCAACCTGCACGACAAACTTATCTCCGAGTTGAGCGTCACCTAGACTGTACAACGTTTTCAGAGAGGCGTGTCTGTTCCAGGCGAACGTTCGATCTGCAGCGAATGACTTTTTGAAGGTATAGACAGCCTCATCGTCCACCCCGCCGAGCGCCATGGCAAGTTGAACGGTCGAGCCGAGCAAGCCTCCGAGTTCGAGTTTGTATTTGTTGGACTGCTTTGCTGACAGTTGAACACCGAGGCTGGTGTGAAGATCTGCAATCTTTTCATTCGAAGAAAATGAATAATCTGCGGTGTGACCACCGCCGCCGAACGTCAATAATAACGTCCCCTTGTCGGCTACACTAGCGTTCACGTTCGTCGTCACATTCATACCCGTAGCAGCTTGTCCACCCGTGAAGGACGCCACGACCCTCCGCGACACATCAGGTGCGTCATTTGTGTTCCAAAGTAAGTAGTCTTCGCCGAAAGATGTGTTGCTCATCGACAGCGTTTCGACTCTGATATCATCGCGATTGCACTCTCTCCCGGCACAACTTTTAAATTGTCGCAACAAATCGTTCGTCGACGTGTTGAACATCCCCCACGTATAGGCTCCTCGCATCCCGTCTTCATCTTTGGCTTGGTCTTCTTTTGTGAGCACTTCAGAATCATCGTCGAAGAAGTTTTCTTCAAATGCCGGTATGCCATCCTCGTAATACTTGCGTGGATAGGCGGCATACTTGTAGCCCACCTGATCGATCGCCGGGCCAGCTGCGACTGCGCCCGCTATCGCCGCGCTGAGCAAGATGGCGCCCGCAACTTGTCCGGCTGTGGTCTTGGCCGCCTTTGTGGCCATGTTCTTGGCCGCCGTGAGCTTTTGGGCGGATCTCGTGATGAATCCCGGCGGTGGTGGTTTCTTTGCAAGACTTTTCCATTTAGAGGCCGCCTTTAATAGCCTTTGCTTAGCAGCATACGATTTACTTATCTTAGCAGCAGCGGCGGCAGCCGCCTTGCGACGGGCGGCGAGTTTCGTCGACGCTTTATAATTCTTCGCCACCGTGTCGATGATGCCTCCGGTATTGACAACGGTATCGAAGGAGGCCCAAAGGGCGATTCTCGCGGCAGACTCCGTCCGAGGTGGAACCCCACGGATGTTACTGTACTGAGCTGTGTCGCTTCCATTATACTCCCAGTACCGCGAATCAAGTATCCAATCCACGCCACCAATTACTCTCGGGTCGTCAAAAAACGGTGGTGGGCCGATACCGTTGAAAGGCATCATGAAGAAACTTGAATCCCAAGCACTGCCGACCTCTTCGATAATTTCCTGAATCGGTCTGGCGTACGCCTTCTTGAATTGTTCCACCTGGACTTTGTAGTTCGTGTGCATAAAACCACCATCAGACGCCGGTTTTGTGATTCTCTCGATGGCTTCGTAAAACTTCGTCTTCACACCACCCTCATCGATGGTGAACACTTTCGGAGAAGACCATTCAAGTGTTCGACGCCAAAGGTCAATCTTGTCGTCGAGATATTGCATCCAAGCTTCGATTTGATCCTCTTTCGTGCACTTGGTCATTTCTTTACTCGTCGCGCCGGAAGCGCAGTCATAAAACATTTCCGACCCGTCTGCTTCGATGCCACCTTCCTGCACCAACGTTCGCAAGTAGTACAGATTAGGCATGACTTGTGTCTCGATCGACGCGACGCTCATGATGTACGACGTCGGCTTTCGCGGTAACCACGTGATTTCGCCATACACGTACAAGCAAGGCTTTTTGAGTGTTCGAACATCGTTTACGACATCCAAGATGTCCGATATTTTGTACACGAGCTCGATACCACCGCCGAGAATGACATCGCCTGCTCTCCCAGGAGTACCTGCGTCCTTGCTCGAACGAATCGTTCGTTCTGTCGTGGTTTCGAGACTCCACCCCTTGTCTTCTTTGCTCGTTATACGCATCGTTGGACCATCCGTTTTAGTTTTATACTCGCCTTTTGACGAGATCAAATGCAGGTCCGTCGACAAAGAACCTTCGGCGATCCATCCGGCGTTGAAACCAACATCGACGGACTTATCGATTTCGGGAAGTTTTTTCTCCGACGTCCCACCTTTGCCCTCGCTCGCCATACGTTTCCCAACCAAGTCAAACTGAAGTCCAATTTGAGAGCCCGTCGATAATTCCGCGTACGAGAGACCACCGGGTGGATCGTGCACGACGGTGTAGACCAAACCCTCCAAAGGCACAGTCGCCCAGTAGACATCGTCACTGTCCGGTCCGAAGAGCCCTTCTCCTCGAGGTTTCGAGCCCAGAGGTATGAGCTCACGCTTTGCGTACGCGGTGACGAGTTTGTACGTATCGAAGCGCTTGATGGTGAATTCCACAGTTCGTCGATGATTACCGGCGAGATTAGGCGTACCAGCGACGACCTCCACGCTGGTATCACCGTCTGTATTCCAAATGACGAGTTCGGACTCAGGCTCGATCGTCGTGTCAAAATCACACAGTGGTCCGCCGCCTCGGTTTGGATGGCACTCATTGTCGTCTTCATCGGTGACCGACTGTCTGAAACTGAGCAGAGTGCTGCCCGTCTGAGCTTCCTTGTTAGGTAACGCTTCAAAGCATTTTGAAAGCACAGGCTCGCCGTCGACTTGATCAAGATGCAATTCGAACACTTTCGCTTGGAGAAGAATCTTACCGCTCACGCTGCCCAAATCTTCGGAAGTCGTAGTTCCGAGGAAATGTTGAATCGTGAGATTACCGTCCGCTTCGTTTGGATCGTAACAGACTTCCAATGGATCTCGTATTTTGGGAATGTCCACGATCTCAACGCAAATGTAGCCGTGATACTTGTACCGAATTGTCACCAAGTCGTAGTCGTCGCGCATGGCCGCCATTCGTTCATGGGCGTTTCGTGATCGAAAGAAAGCCACCATCGAGCCAGGCTCCGTACCACATCCGTCCGCCCACGGCTCATTCTCAATCAACGGTTGGATGCCATTCACGTCAGGCCCCGACACGAGCTTGATCGAGTAATCCATGGCGGCGAACGGCCAAAATTTAGCGTCCTCACTCATCCCGGTGTTTGCGACATTCCACCCTTCAACTTCTTCGCTCTTCACAAACTTTGGAGCGTGGCATCCATTGATCGGCGTGATCTTAAACACAGCACCGCTGTATCGCCGTTCACACTCTCCGTGGTATAGTCCAAGGTCGATGACACCTCGCGTGACGTCGGTGAAAAATACAAAGTTGCCATCTTGAACGTTTGGAAGCGTCTTGACCACGCTGCGTCCTTNGCATGTGTGCACGTCTTCGACAGCGTTCTCTATGGTGTTGCCAGCGTAGCATATCGTGTGATTCTTGTATTTTGGGCGTATGTTGAACGTTTTCCCACGAGTGAGAGCAAACTTGAAGAAGCCTCGCTCATCCGTATGGTATTCCTCAACTACTCCTTCGGGTTCGAATACTTCAATAGTCGCCTTGAAGAGTCCGCAGTCGTTGGATTGTTCGACGAGATCCCTGGGGAACAGTACGGCACCGTTTACGATAACTGTCGTATCATCCGTAAAGTCTTTCTCTTCGACGCGTTTATGCTTGACTGATAAAGTGACCCTATCCAACGCCACTTGATCTGAAAATACCTGTTCGACGATTTCCTCGTCACTCGGCGCCTCGGGCAACGCACCCCGCGGCACGGGAGGCTTGTTAAAGCTGTGCAAGATATCCGGAAGCCGCTTTTGGGCTTGAACGCGCAGACGAAAGTTATCTCGAGTCATTCGATGCATCATATCCAATGCTTTCGTCTCGTTCGACGTATGCACCGCGACGGACGTGGTGTCGAGTATGAGGTAATTCGTGCCGTTCTTGTGCGCGAGCACGGGTATGACGTACGTGCTGTCCACCGCGCCGACGTCGATTGCTGGAACCTCGATTTTACTCAGATTTCTGCACTCGAAACGGTGTTGCTCGTCTCGCAATGTCTCGTAAAATTTTGTCCATTGAGCGTTTCCGAACGGCAGAGTGGCGGAGCGACTTCTCACAATCATCAAATTTTCACACGATTCGCCGCCTTCTAGCACGTGGCCCGTGCGCGGGCCGCTATTTGCAGCGTCGTCAGACGTCTGAAACATGCTGAAATCGTACATGTACTGGGCATCTTGAAGTGGGAACACGATGATTGGCTCCACGACCAACTGTTGCGCCTCGATACGGTTCACAACGTCCTTAAATTCAGTCGCGTCGAGCACGCCGTCTTCATCCCGATCGAGCTTCGCCCATACATCGTCCGTAATGATGACGTGGCCACCTTCGGACGATATTGTGATAGCTTCAATGTAGTCGACCAACTCGCTCCGCATCACATTACCCGATCCGTCGAAATCAACGTCCTCGAGTTCGTGATTCGGCGGAGGCGGCGAAGGCGGAGGGGGCGGAGGCGGCGAAGGCGGAGGGGACGGAGGCGGCGAAGGTGGAGGTGAGGGCGGAGGTGACGAGACTCTCCTAGTCCAGCGCACATCCTCCAGCGACGCGCCTTGTTCGTGTAGGCTCACATCAACGTGAAGTGGATACGTCACCGTCTGATCGCTCGTCATGAGCTTCAAACCGTCCACGAAATACTCCACCTTGCCGGCATCGTTGAGCGCGATCTGAACGACGGCGCTCTCGCTATACGCCTTTTCAGCATTCCAAAAAGGTTTGCCTCTCTCATAGACTCGTACAGAACTCACCGAGTTGTAAGTAAAACAGTAAATTGCGAAATCAAGACTTTGGTAAGAGGTGGAATCCGCAGTCGACTGTGAATTCATCGCAATCATCCTGTTTTGGCTCGTCGACTCTTTGCACACGGCGGAGACGCCTCGAACGGTATCGGATGCTCCACGAATGGCGCGTTTACTCACAGCACCCGCCGCCCATCCTGACCCTGTTAGCGTCCTTACGACATGCCCTTTTCGATTTGATTCGACGCCCTTCAAAAGCACCCACTCGATGAATTCCTCCACCTCGGCGGCGCCTGGTGGCGGGGGTGGCGGCGGGGGTGGCGGGCAGTGTTGGGAATAACAGGCTTCGGTTACCTTGTACCCGTTCTGATGACTACACGATTGGCCGCCGTGTGCCGCTGCTGTGTGTATTGTGAACGTCTTTTGTCTCTTGCCCCAACCACACTTCGCATCACACGTCGACCACGATCCAAACCTGCCATCACAATTCACTGGACACGGTTTCGGCGGACAGTACCCCCAGGCCTTGTGCCAGTTGTTGTACGGGCAACTCCTACCGCCATGGCTAGGATATCTCGAGATTCTGTAGTACCTCCATCTGTAACGTCGGCCGCTCGTGCAAGTTGGAGTACAAACATCCGACCAGTGTGTCCAATAACCGTAGCAGTTTACTGGTTGAGGTAACGGATTGCAAAACTCCCAGCGTTTGCGACTGTCCGTCGTGTAGCACCAGATCGTGGGTTCGCCGTCAGGATTTCTGCAGTAGTTGTTCCCGCACGAGCCCTTGCCGCAGTTTCGTCTCGAGTGCCTGTGGGGCGACTGCGAATCCCAGTTCTGACACGTGCGACCGCTCCTCGTCCTCGTCTGGCACCCTCGATACTCTACGCCTCCCCGGCCTCGGAGCGTCTCGTCGCATCCCCAGCCGAGCGCGGCCGTCGTGTTGTTCCCCGCCGTCTCATTTCCGCCATCGTGATGGACATCGTACTCTGTTTGGTCGTTTTGCAAACCGTTTTCAAATTCATCAGCGTTTTCAAACTCGTCGTATCCGAGCTCTTGCATAGCTGCAAATTCGTCCACGTAAACTCCATTCGCCGACGCGTGCGGCGAAGACGTGGTTTCGGTTCGCCTGTCGTTTCGAAGCATTCCAAGCTCGGAGGTTTCGAAATTCTCTCGAAGAATGAGCAACACGTTGTGCGCCTGACTCTTCGGGACCGGGTACTGTCCTTGAGCGTTCCTCTTTGAGTCAATCAAGACTTCCGTAGTTTCAGGGAAAATTTCCTCCTTGTAAGCCCCGATGTGCAGCGTCGCTTTCACCGGAAGCTTGCCTGAGGTGTCTTTGAGATCCATCGCGTATTCGCCGTCATCGTCGGTGACCGCGGTGTACTTGCATTTCGTCTTGCGACCGTTGACCTTGATTTCCGTCACTTGAGCCTTCGTCAGGGCTTTCACGGTGACGTACTGTCCGTGAAACGAATTCACGTCGGTGCCTTTACACGTGTACGTCAAACACGCGTGTGGTAACGGATCCGGATCGCAATACTCCCAGCGTNNGTTTCTGTCCGTCGTGTAGCACCAGATCGTGGGTTCGCCGTCAGGATTTCTGCAGTAGTTGTTCCCGCGCCCGCACGAGCCCTTGGCGCAATTTCGTCTCGAGTGCCTGTGGGGCGACTGCGAATCCCACTGCTGACACGTGCGACCGCTCCTCGTCCTCGTCTGGCACCCTCGATACCCTACGCCTCCCTGGCCTCGGAGCGTCTCGTCGCACACGTCCCTCACCGAGTCCATCAAACAATCGTGTCCAAAGTAAGTACTTTTACCCGGGTCGTAATCTTGGACGTGCGCGCTGAACATCGACGTCGCCGATGATTCCAGACGTTTATGGCACACCTCCACAGTCGACACGGATGCCCAACTGCCGAGATTGATTCGTATGTGCTCGTTAGCGTCGACGTTGCTGATTTTGCCCGCATCATCGCCATCCGTGACGACGTATGACGTAGACGTTTGAGCTCTGTTTGAATGCGTCACACTTTTGAAAGCGGCGAGATTCTCATACTCAACGTCAGCTTGAAAATCTTCAGTCGCCGGCGTGCGCGTCACGAATGTGTCGAATTCTGCACACATTCGCACGTTTCGAACTCCCTCAGTGGACGCGCCGGCCAGCACGCGTCCCTCGATCTGCGACATCCAAGGCGTGCGGAAAGTGAGCTGGGGAGACAACAAGTACGTTATCTCATTTGCGTCGTCTGAATCCGGATTCTTCGTCGTGATGCGATACAGCCATTCGGAGTAGGGCGTGTACGAGGCATCCCTATCCATGTATGTGATGGAGCTGAACTTTGCGGCGCAGCCCTTCAACCCGCCTTCAATCAGAACGACGGTATCAAATTTGGAGTCAAAGTTACCGTTGACCGCCGGCGCTCTACGCTCGATTTCAAACGACTTTTCTTCCCAGGCGGTGTCTCGAAACTCAAAAAAGACTCCAGCGAGATCCATCGATGCGCGTACGTCGATCGCCGTTCCGTCGTAGTACAACGCGCCGGCGCACGCAGGCTGTCCCGTCTTCGCGCCCTTGACTTGCGTGAACACGCAGACGACGCGGCGATGCGAAGGAGTCGCGTGCGCGCGCATTGCGCACAACGTGCCTCGTCCGCAGTCGCGCGCGATGAAAAACATTTCCATGTCCATGACGCCGGCGTACAAGCGAACGTCGTCGATGTGCTGCTGACCACCGCCCCTCGACGCTGAGAAGAGCTTGATGTTTGGAAGTTTTGGAAGCGTGTCTTTCGGCCACGAGGGGTGACTCGCAGTCGACGTCGACGTCGAATCGCCCGGCAATGCGAACAGTTTCAAGCCGGCGTTATGGCTGAGCGTGAAACCCACGAGCACCCACTGACGCATTGGCGCCGAAATTTCTTTCTTTGCGAGATTGCCACCAGTTCCGACAGAATCGTACGACGCGCGCAGCGTACACGCGGATGAAGAACAGTCCATGACCAACGTGAAAGAATTGCTCAGTTGTCCATCCGTACCGCTGAATTCAATCAACGTCGTCGCCGAGCTCTCCGCGACCCTGACCCAAGCTGAAAACGCGACGGCGCCGCCGAGTGAATCGCCGACGTAGTTAAAACCGTCTCCGCGTGCTACGATGCACTGACCACCGGACGCTCCCGAGCACGCGGATATATGCTGACCTGAATACGAAATGTACGGTCTAGCCTTTTCTCCCGAGGCGAGCGGCGCCGCGGAGAAAATGCGATCGCTTCTGACGGTGTCTCCAATCTCGCGCTCGGTGTCAAAGGTGAACTGCGCGACGAGAGACGGTTGCACGTCCCCGATCGCACCCACGACGGGTCGCTTATCGGTAATTTTTGTCAGGGTCCACAGTCCAGCCACCTCGGAGTGATGATCCTTACTGTGCGGCGGCGCTGTGTTTTTCGGCTCGTTGACTTGAAACAAGACGCCGTCCACAAAGACGCACACAGTGTCTCCCGACTTAGGTGGATTTTTAGGTCCGTACCCCCAGTCCACAGCCATCGCTCCGGCGTTTTTCGCGCAATCCTTACGCGTCGTCTCTCGACCAGCCTCGGTCGACGGATACACGACGCTCTTAAAAGATACGGACTGCACGCTTTCAGACGACGCGCACGTGTGCGGCGCGACGATCGCCTCCATGAAGTGGCCGAGCGACAGACGAAGCGGGCGAATCTGGTTCCACACTTTCAAGATGTACCCGTCTCCACCTTGTTCGCGAATCGCGCGGTCGAGCTCGTCGTAATCGAGTACGCCGTCGGTTGGATTGGTGTCGTACTTGCGAAAGATCGATTCCCGCACGTCGTGAAGTTTGTCGCACGGCGCGCGGACGAAATCATCCGCCGACAACAGGACGTACTTGGTGAGTTCAGAGTTTTCCACGCCGCTGTCCGACGACGCCGAAGGTAAAATCGATTCGCAACCGCGCTCGATGGAGAAAGTGTGCGTCCCTGTCGTGCGCGACAGCTCTTGCNTCGTGATGTAGTGATTCAAGACGGCCACGTACTCGATCACGTACGTTCCCGGATCGAGCGCGCCCGTGTCCGTGGTCAATCCCAGTAACTGGGATGGGTGCGTCGTGTCGTCTCGAAAATCGTCCCAGAGCTTGCAAGGGAGATATGCGCCGTAAGATGAACACGAAACGCCGTCTTTTCTGACCGTCGCGAAGATTTTAACCATCCATCGCCTCGGCCAAGCTGACGTTAGACAATCGCCGCCGCACGCCACGGAGTGTTTCACCGAGAAACCGAAATCAACAGTGTTTGACGCCACGCGCGTCAACGGATTACCGATGGAAACCGTCGGAGCGGCGCACGAGGTGGTACAATCTGCATAGTGTTTGGCCCCGTTGCTATAACTGCACGAGTAGCCGCCGTGCTGTGCGTTTCTGGTCACCGTGTATGTCTTGTATTTGCGTCCGCTCCCGCACAAGGCGTCGCACGACGTGTACGAACCCCAACGTCCAACACAATGTACCGGTTGAGGTAACGGATTGCAAAACTCCCAGCGTTTGCGACTGTCCGTCGTGTAGCACCAGATCGTGGGTTCGCCGTCAGGATTTCTGCAGTAGTTGTTCCC
>JGI26273J51734_10001076_pt1 | contig 14564 bp, 18 predicted proteins | sample SaaInlV_125m_DNA_FD_51734 | JGI IMG/M metagenome (IMG submission 51734) | reverse complement strand
CTTGCTGTAGTATTTTTTCATCAGAACCATTGCCTTTTATAACGATAACATCTAAATGTTCATTCGCTCGCTGACATTTTTTATGATCAACATCCACTACGGCAATGTCATAATCAAGTTCGCTAAGAGACTTAGCAACATGAAAACCTACTTCACCTGCACCGATAATTACAATTCTCATAACGTAATTGTTAATCTATAAAGAATTCATAAAGAAACAACCGAAATTCGGTTATTTCTTCCTTGTTATTTTTGCTCCAACTTTGACTAATTTTTCTTCAATTCTATCATAACCTCTATCGATATGATATACTCTACTAATACTAGTAGAGCCTTCTGCGCATAAAGCGGCAATAATTAGTGCGGCAGAAGCTCTAATGTCAGTAGACATAACATCAGCTCCAATTAAAAATCTATCGCCTTTAATAACTGCATGATCTTTATCAAGATGCACATCACACCCTAATCTATTTAGCTCTAAAATATGAGTGAAGCGATCAAAATAGATATTTTCTTTTATTGTGGAGTCTCCTACGGACAAGCTCATTAAAAGCATCCATTGTGCTTGTAAATCGGTAGGAAACCCTGGATATTCATTGGTCTCCATACTGGAAGCCTTAATATCGGATCCAGTTGAAGTAACTAGAATAGAATCTTTTTCTATTTCAATATCAATATTAGACTGTTTCAATAAACTAATTACACTTTCCATGTGTTTCGGCTCTACATTATTCAATCTAACTTTTCCGCCTGTTGCAGCGACAGCTATTAAAAAAGTACCTGCTTCAATTCTATCTGGGATGACTTTGATACTATCTACGCCACCCAAGTTCTCTACTCCTTGAATTTTTAAGATATTAGTCCCTATTCCTGATATTTTTGCTCCCATCTGATTTAATAATAAACATAATTGTTGAATTTCAGGCTCTGCTGCTGCATTATGAATTTCAGTATCTCCTTCAGCTAAAACTGCTGCCATCAATACATTCCCAGTAGCTCCGACAGAAATTTTTGGAAATACAATTTTATTTCCAACTATCTTCTTTGACTTTGCAATCACATATCCTGCCTCTAGGCTTATATGTATACCTAGCTTTTTTAGCCCTTCAAGATGAAAATCGACTGGTCTAGGACCCCAAGCACAACCCCCAGGTAGTGAAACTTTTGCCTCACCAAACCTAGCAACTAACGGTCCAAGCACATAGAAAGAAGCTCGCATAGTTTTTACAAGCTTATATGGAGCATAAGGAGTATTCAATTTTTTTGGATCAATAACAATACTAGAATCATCAAAATTAACTTCTCCGCCCATTCCTTTTATTAGATTTCCCATTGTAATTGAATCAGAAAGTTTTGGTACGTTAGTAATAGTTAGGGCTCTATCATTTAAGATTGCAGCAGCCATCAAAGGCAATACTGCATTTTTTGCTCCACTAATAGCAATATCTCCAAAGAGCTTATTCTTTCCTTCTATTTCAAAATAATCCATAACTACTTATCTATTATGCAAAAAGCGACTGCATAGTTCCCATCGTGTGATATAGAAATATTGATATCTTTCCTAGTCTCACTTAGAACATAAGGTTTACCGCTATCGCTATTTAAAATTTCTATAGATTTAAAAGATTGATTAGTTGATTTTTTTTCAGAGGATAAGGCTTTTCTAATTGCTTCTTTTGCTGCAAATCTTCCAGAAAAATACTGTGACATATTTGCTTTTTCTTTTGATTCTAGAATTTCATTTTCAGAAAATATTTTATTCAAAAATTTTATTTTCTTATCAGAGCTTAAAATAGATTCAATACGATTGATTGCAACAATATCGACACCAATATTAGCCATTATTAATCTCTTCAATAATAGTAACTACTTCCGATATGTCTTCAATATCCCAATTAGCTCCAGAGTCTTTCACTCCAAAAGCGTCTCCGTATTTTGCAAAAATAGTCTTTATACCTATACTATTGGCTCCAACCATATCTCTCTCAGGCCAATCTCCTACCATTAATACCTCATCCTTAGATAGGTTTAATTCTTTGAGGGCAAGCTTGAACGGTGTTGGAGAAGGTTTTCTTTCTCCCGAATCATCAAATGTAATCACCGTGTCAAAAGAGTGGTGAAGATTTAAATAATAAATTCTCATCCAAGCTTCTCGACTAGGAGCATCTGATACAATGGCTAGTTTGATGCCATTTTTTAATAAGTGATTCAATGTTTTTTGAACATTTGGATAAGCTTTTAAATTAGCTTCTTTTGCTCTTCTATAAGCAACGATTCCAGCAGCTAGATATTTATTATCTACATAACCAATTTTATTTTTTAAAAATTTGTCGAATACTACCTGGTTTTCCCATCCGTCAACTTCGTATATATCCATTATATCTTTATAGGATATATCTACATCTAAATCTAAACCAGCTTCTTTCATAGATGAAAGAGCACTCATTACTGCCTCTTTTTTCATTTTGACAAAATCGAGAAGAGTATTATCTAAGTCAAAAATAACTGCTTTAATCATTCCTCATACTTCTCAGGATTTCTAACGCGATCGATTTCATATTCTGCCATTTTTCTCCATTCTCTATCATTTCTTGCTTTTTCAAAATGATTAATAGATGTATTCTTATTTCCTTTACCTCCACAATATTCAGCAATACCTAATTCAAACCAACCGCCGCCAAAATTCTTTTTCAAATCTATAGCCTCTAACGCAGCTGTTTTGGCAGCTTCGCAATCATTAAGTTTGTTGTGAGCTTCAGATAGATGAAACCAAGATAGAAATTCTTTAGGCTGTAGATCTACAGCCTTAGTTAAAGAGTCTGCTGACCTAGTATAATCTTCCATTTTAGCATATGTAATACCCATAGAATGATATGCTGGAGCATAATTTGATTTAATAGCAATCGCTGACTTAAAACTTGCAATAGCGTCTTCATATTTTTCTGATTCAATAAAAATATCTCCTAAGCTTTTGTGAGCTTTATAATATTTCTTATTTAATCGAATTGTTTCCTCAAAGGAAGATTTTGCATTGTCCATATCGCCATTATCTCTATATGCTAAACCAAGACTATACCAACCTTTATCAAATGTTTTTTTAATACTTAAAGCACTTTGATAATTTTGAATTGCTAAAGATAGATTACCCATCTTTTTTTGCAAAACACCCATTTGAAAATAGGCTTGATACAACCTACCATTAATACCTAATACTTGCTCATATTTTGACAATGCAGACTCAAGATTTCCATTTTTATAATCCTGATTTGCGCTATTATATAACTTCTTAGCAACGTTAGATATAGATGTCTTAGCTTTTTTATAATTAGGATCAAGAGCTAAAGATTGTTTATAATATTTGACAGCTGAAGTAAAATCTTTCTTTCCTTCATAAGCTTTCGCTGTTCCATAATATGCCTCAACAGAATTTGATACATTAACTATAACATCCGCAAATCCTGCTATAGCATCATCGAATCTTCCGTCTTGAACTGATCTATTAGCATTGATCATTTTGTTTCTTAACCCATTTAAACGATCAAACTCTTTTCTAAATTTATCGTTTCCCTTGTCTAGATTGATAGCTTCTCTAATTTTCTCTCCAGCAAGATCTAAGTTACCAGAAGATAGAGCTTTTTGAGATTCTTCATAAAGAGATAGAGCTGATCCTTGGGCAAAGATAGTTGTTGAGAATAATAAGATAAAAATAATATTTTTCATTGTACCGCCTTTAAAGTATTCATTTTTTTTAATTATCACGTAATCTATAAATCTTTTAAAAAAATACTAAATGTTATTTTTGTGCCGAAGGCGGGACTTGAACCCACACAGAGTTTCCTCCACTAACCCCTCAAGCTAGCGTGTCTACCAATTCCACCACTTCGGCTATCTTAATTTGTNGCTTCTTCTGGNAGAAGATCNTCNGANGGTAAAGNGTANTCATTTGGAANAGCNAATTCTACNTNTCTNGATTCAGNATCTTTTTGAATAATAGACTCTCCAGATGACTGAGATTCTCCACTTATAGCGCCAATTACTAATGCTAAACCAATGAATGTTATCCCAAGAAACGTTGTTAATTTGGTAATGAAATCATTTGCGCCAGAAGATCCTAACATCGAATTAGCGGCACCACCCATCATAGAGTTTAGTCCACCCTGACCTGATTGCATTAAAATTACCCCGATAAGTAACAAACTTACTAATGTATGTACTACTATTAAAAATTGAACCATAACACCTCTTATAATTTTATTTTTCTAACAATTTCTTTAAACTTTTCAAAGTTAGCGCTAGCGCTACCAATGAGAAAACCATCGATTAGCTCCACACTAAGAAGCTCTTCAATGTTACTCGCGTCAACAGATCCACCATAAAATAACTTAATATTATGTAAATCTGTATCAGAATATAAACTTTTTAATCTATTTTTTATAGAAGAAAGCATTTCATTGATATATTCATTTGAAGGCACATCTCCAGATCCAATAGCCCATACAGGCTCATACGCAATAGTCAATTCCTTTCCATCGAGATTTTGGGGTAAGATAGACAATTGTTTGCGCAGAACACTTACTGCTAAATTTTTATTTTTTTCTTTCAATGTTTCTCCTATACATAAGATAGGATTAGCGTTGCTAGATAAAATAGTATTTAACTTATCCGAAATAATGCTATTTGTTTCTTTGTATACAATCCTTCTTTCTGAATGACCAACAATACAGGAATCTATATCAATAGAATTAATTGATGTTGATCCAGTATAAGCTCCTTGAGCATGCATATCACAATCTTGCATACCAATTTTTAAACTTATATCTAGATGGTCTTTTACCGCTCTTATACAAGCATGCGATGGAAATAGTATAATATCTTTATCAGAAAATAAATCTTTATCTGCGTTGAGTTTATGAATAAAAGAGATTGAATTACTCTCATCTAAATACATCTTCCAATTTGCTGCTAGAGTTATTTTTCTCATTATTTTTCCAATGCCTGTATAGCTGAAAGCTTATTACCAGATAATAATTCTAAGCAAGAACCTCCACCAGTAGAGGCGTGAGAAAAGTCTTCAATTATTTCTTTTTTATAATTTCTAATTGCTGCAATAGTATCCCCTCCACCAACAATAGAAGTGCATTTACTTTCTGTAATTGCATCAATTATTTTATTAGTACCTATAGCAAAGTCTTTATTTTCTGCTACGCCCACTGTACCATTCCAAAAAACTGTCTTTGATTGTTTAATAATGTCTGTAAATAGATTAATGCTCAGCTCTCCGATATCTTGACAAATCATTGTTTTCTTAATATCATCTCTAGTAGTATAGCGTAATTTACCACTTCCAAACTTGCCCATCTCTCCATTAAAATCGATAGGAAGAATGATGTTTGTTTTATATTTAGAGGCCATTAGCATAAGCTTTCTCGCTGTATCTATTTCGCTTTTTTCTACTAAAGATTTTCCCATATCATATTTATTTGCAGCTAAAAAAGTATTTGCCATTGCGCCGCCAATAATAATATTGTCTGCTATATCAAAAAAATGTTTGATCACATTTATCTTAGTATCAATTTTTGCTCCACCAATAATCAAAGACACTGGATCAATTGCATTAGAAACACCATCAGAAAGAAACTCCATCTCTTTCTCCATCAATAAACCCATTCCTTTTGTTGTAAAATAATTAGCAATACCTACATTCGAAGCGTGTTTACGATGAGCTGTGCCAAATGCATCATTTAAATAGATAGCTCCATGTTTAGCTAATTTAGAAGCAAATGATGGGTCATTACTTATTTCTCCCTCATGGAACCTCAAGTTTTCTAGTAAGTGAATTTCTCCTCTTTTTAAATTTCTAGACACGTCTATAGCGTCTTCTGATATACAATCATGAGAAAATTTTATAGGCATTTCTAATAATTGAGCGAGTCTTTCGCCTGCAGGCATTAACGAAAGGTTTGAATCAACTTTCCCATTTGGCCTTCCTCTATGGGACATTAGAACAACTTTTGCTCCTTGGTCAAGACAATATTGGATTGTAGGTAACGATTTAAGTATTCTGTAATCATCTACAACTAGATCATTTTCGACCGGTACATTAAAATCAACTCGGATGAGTACAAACTGACTTGTATTGTTATTGGACTGAAAGTCTATTGATGTGATCTTGCGTAGCATAACAGTCTAAATAATACTAAAGAATTTAGACAATACCTTGGTCAATCATTGAATCTGCAACTCTTACAAATCCTCCGATATTAGCACCATCTACATAATTAATGAAACCACCTTTTTCTGATCCATGCTTAACGCAGGTTGTATGGATATGNCTCATAATTTCTTTTAAGAGACTATCTACCTTTTCTCTTGAAAGTGGCATTCTAGTACTATTTTGGCTCATTTCAATCCCCGATACAGCGACTCCACCAGCGTTCGCTGCTTTTCCTGGGCCAAACAATATTTTCTTATCAATAAAAAGCTCTACAGCATCTTTAGTTGATGGCATATTAGCTCCTTCAGCTACTACAAAACAACCATTATCTAATAACTTTTTGGCGTCTTTTATATCTAGTTCATTTTGTGTAGCACAAGGTAAAGCAATATCACATTTAATAGACCATGGTCGCTTACCTTCAAAATATTCTACATTATACTTTTCTGCATACTCAGAAATTCTAGCAGAACGTTTAGATTTAAGCTCTTTTACGAAATCAATCTTTTCTTGAGTAATACCATCTCTATCGTAGATGAAACCGCTCGAATCAGATAGTGTAACTGGTTTTGCACCCATTTCAATTAATTTTTCACAAGCAAACTGTGCTACGTTTCCAGAACCAGAAACAGTAGCAATTTTTCCTTTAAGAGATTCATTCCTAGTTTTTAACATTTCATCAACAAAATACACAGTTCCATATCCTGTTGCCTCAGGTCTTATCAAGCTACCACCCCATTTTGTATTTTTTCCGGTTAATACTCCAGTGAATTCATTTTTTAATCTTTTATACTGCCCAAACATGAATCCGATTTCACGACCCCCTACACCAATGTCTCCAGCTGGAACATCAGTATCGCTTCCAATATGCTTAGATAGTTCACTCATAAATGATTGGCAAAATCTCATTATTTCAGTATCTGTTTTTCCTTTAGGGTCAAAATTAGATCCACCTTTACCTCCACCCATACTTAGTCCAGTCAAACTATTTTTAAATATTTGCTCAAAAGCTAAAAATTTTAATATCCCAAGATTAACAGAAGGATGAAACCTTAGACCTCCCTTGTAGGGACCGATAGCGGAATTAAATTGTATTCTGTAACCTAAATTAACATGGACATTATTATTATCGTCTATCCAAGGTACTCTGAAAATAAAAGCTCTTTCTGGGACAACTATTCTATCTAAAATATTATACTTTAAATATTCTGGGTTACTTTGAACGGTATCCCAAATAGAACTTACCACTTCTTCAACTGCTTGCAAAAATTCATCTTCAAATTTAAAAGTATTGTTTACGTGATTTAGAAAATCTTGTTTAGTTGTATATTTCATTTGAGCTTTTTATCTCCTATAAGTTTTGTCAACAACAGAAATTACAAAATAACTTAAAAAAGCAAAGTATTTAATTAAAAAAATATACTTAAATATTAAAATTAATTTTAGACTTTTAGATTGAACTGATATAACTTATCTCCTCAATGGCGGAGTAGCTCAGTTGGTTAGAGCAGCGGAATCATAATCCGAAGGTCAGGAGTTCAAATCTCTTCTCCGCTACGAATTAATAATTCACATTCCTTAACATATCCAATCTCATCATCGTTCAATATTGAATTAAAATATTCATTAGCATAGTTCTTATCATAGAGTAGATCGTGCTGCACGCCTTCTTTGGGAGATTTATTATTTTTAGATGAACCTGAAATATTTATTACTATTTTATCTATATCATTTTTTGAATAATCTATATTTAGCCAATCGAATAATGACATAATTGACTGATTGGGATTAACAGATAATTCATTTTGATCAAACATGTAGATATTATCATCATTTAGAAGGTTCCTCTTAAATACAGAGTAAAGATAAAAAAACTGTATCGCTCCGATTACAAAAGGTGAAATATTACCATTATTAAACTGATTAGGTTTTTGAATATCGATATCAATAATATTGAAATCTTTTAGCAATCGACTATATTCATCAAATGACCAAGACATCCTTTTAAAGCTCCCCGCCAAAGGAAGTAGCGGTCTTTCACACATAATCACCTTATGATTCTTAGCTATATGCTTAGAGGCAAATAGTAAAAATGGATCTTTTAGGATTAAACCTCTTTTTCTAGAAACATATTTTGCCTTCTTGAAAGAAATAGATGATTCATTTCCAATAATATATTTGATTATTTTTTTTAATGATGAGTCATTAAGCTTCACACCCAATCTAAATTGTCCATCTAAATTTAATAGACCGTTAAAAATTTTATCAAAATTATACTCACTGATATTAGAGTTTGGGATAAGATAATTAATATCTACCGATTTCAAGCCTTGAGATATATTAAATGGCTCATAAATGGTACTATAAGGCATTTTATACGATATAAGCCTACCAACTATCGTCGTAGCAGTTCTAGGCATCCCAGAAACTATTATTGTATCTTTAGAATATTTGTTATTTTTAATCATGAATATCACTCAATCTAATGTAAAAGAAAAAAAATACCAAAAATCAATTCAATTCTTTAATTCTTTAAATAAGAAAAATAAAGTCGATAATATTATTAAATACCTATACAATGAATTTGAAGATTGGATTTTTTGTGGTCTTTATATAAAAAAAGAAACTCAATTAGAGATATCAGAATATTATTCAGACAACATACCTTGCAGTCCAATTGACATGAATGGTGTATGTGGGCAATCCCTAACAAAAAAAAGTGTTTTAATTGTAGGTGATGTAACCAAGTTTAAAAATCATATCATATGTGATATGAATAGTAAATCTGAGATTGCTATACCATTCACTAAAAACAACAAAGAGTATGTTCTTGATATTGATTCAAAAGAATTAGATGATTTTGATCAAATAGATGAAAAGTACTTAAAAAAGATAATAAGAGAAATTTAACTATCTTCTTTTGGTGCTTCTTCTAGCTCAACAGGAACTACTTCATCGACTTTGAATTGAGCCTTGTCTACAAATTCAATTAAAGAGATTTTAGCTGCATCGTTTGTTCTAGTACCAAGCTTAATAATGCGAGTATATCCACCCGGTCTATCTGTATAAACTGGAGCAATAACATCAAATAAAGTTTTTACGGCATCTGAGTTATGAATTTTCTTCAGCACTGCTCTTCTATTATGAACAGTTTTTTCTTTAGCTTTAGTGATCATCGGTTCAATAAACTTTCTCAGCTCTAAAGCTTTTTGATGTGTAGTTTTAATACGTTTATGCTCAATTAATGAGCTTGCCATATTAGACATCATTGCTTTTCTATGAGCAGTAGACTTACCAAACTTTCTAGCTGATATTCTTTTTCTCATTTATACTTCATCTTCCACATAAGGACTAGTATCCATTCCGAATTTTAGACCCATAGTTTCAAGCTTTTCAATCAACTCATTAAGTGATTTACGGCCAAAGTTTTTATAATCAAGCATCTCTGCTTCGTCTTTGTCTACCAATTCACCAATTAGAGTGATTCCAGCAGCTTCTAAACAGTTGTGACTTCTTACTGACAATTCCATTTCATCAATTGAAGATCCAAGAAGTTTACGAATCTGTAGAATTTCCTCACTAACAGGTTTATCAATTTCTAATACAGAAGGATTGCTAATAGAGTTAATAATATTATAATGTTCAGAAAGAACAGAAGAACAATAACTAACTGCATCAATAGGACTGATAGATCCATCTGTTTTAACATCTAAAGACAGCATTTCTAAATCTTCTTTTGCTCCAGGTAATGGAGAAACATTAAATGCTACCTGTGTAACAGGATTAAAAATACTATCAATTGGTATCATTCCAACAGGTGAATTATTTAGCTTATTTTCTTCGCTAGATTTATACCCCTTACCAATTCCTAATCTTAATTCTAATTCAAGGGTGGTTCCCTTTGAAATATCTGTAATATAATGATCAGGATTTAAGATTGTGAAATCGTCACTTACAGCTTGAATATCCGCTGCTGTAAATGTTTTTTTACCTTTAATTTTTAAGAAAATAGGCTCGACTGAACTTTCAAATAAGTGAAACCTTACTCCTTTTAAATTCATAATTACATCAGCAATATCTTCTTTTATTCCATCAAGACTTGAAAATTCATGCAAAGCACCTTCAATCTTGACATTTGTAATAGCTGCGCCGGGCACTGCAGTTAATAAAGCTCTTCTTAAAGAATTTCCAACAGTTATTCCATAGCCTCTTTCAAGTGGCTTGATAAGAAAGTTGCTTGAATTGTCCTCAATTATTTTATGTGAAATCTTAAATTTTAAATCATTGCTCATTTTTTTTCCTTTATCTTGAATAGTATTCAACAACTAATTGTTCATTCATAGTTAAATCAATTTCATCTCTCTCTGGATAATTAACAAATGTTCCTTCCATTTTAGCTTTATCAACAGAAAGCCAAGAAACACTCAAATCGCCTTTAATCATTTTCATAGAATTTAATATAATATCTAATTTCTTACTTTTAGCTCTGACTTGTACAACGTCGCCAGGCTTTAAACGATAAGATGCAATATTAACCTTACCACCATTAACCATAAAATGCGCATGACTAACAAGCTGTCTTGCTGCTGATCTTGTAGGACCAAAGCCAAGTTTGTAAACCACATTATCTAATCTAGATTCAAGCAAAACCAATAGATTGAATCCAGCTTCACCTTTCATCTGTGAGGCTTTTTTGAAATAAGTTCTAAATTGTTTTTCTAGCATACCGTATGTGAATTTAATTTTTTGTTTTTCTTGCAATTGCAGAGAGTAAGTTGAAGGACGTTTACCCATTTTTCCATGCTGGCCAGGTCTATATCCTTTTTTTGATAATAATCTATCGAACTTAGGATTACCAAAAATATTAACTCCAAGCTTTCTAACTAATTTACCTTTAGGTGTATTTAATTTTGCCATATTTTTTAAACTCTTCTTTGTTTTTTAGGTCGACATCCATTATGAGGCAATGGTGTCACATCTGCTATTGACGTTACTTGTAAGCCAGCACCAGATAATGCTCTGATAGCTGATTCTCTACCTGCTCCAGGACCCTTAACTCTAACGGATACTCTTGCCATACCCATACTTACTACTTCACTAGCTACTTTCTCTGAAGCTATAGTAGCTGCATATGCTGTATTTTTTCTAGAACCTTTAAACCCTGCTTTACCTGCAGTAGCCCAAGCAATAACATTTCCATTTTCATCAGATATGGTGATATTCGTATTATTGAACGTCGCCTTGATGTGAACAATACCGTTTGGGTTTATCTTTTTCTTATTCTTTTTTGATCTAGTTCTTGTTTCCATATACTATGCTGCCTTCTTAAGTGACATTGTTTGTTTTCTTCCACTTCTTTTTGTTCTAGAATTAGTTTTTGTTCTTTGGCCTCTTACTGGAAGAGATTTTCTATGTCTTACTCCCCTATAACTACCAATATCTTGTAGTCTTTTAACATTTCTTAAATTTTCACTTCTTAATTCACCCTCAATCAATAATCTTAAGTCTACAATTACTTTTCTAATTGCATCTTCATCTTTAGAGCTTAAATCAGTAACTCTTACATTTGGATCTACTTTTGCTAATTCACATACTTTCATTGCAGTGTTAAGTCCAATACCATGAACATAACGCAACGAATATGAAACTTTCTTATCTTTGGGTATATCTACACCTGCTATTCTAGCCATTATCCTTGCCTCTGCTTAAATCTAGGGTTCTTTTTATTGATAACGTAAACACGTCCTTTTCGACGTACAATAACGCAATCACGTGTTCTTTTCTTTACTGATGCTCTAACTTTCATAATTATTGCCTAAAGGTAATTCTTCCTCTGTTTAAATCATAGGGAGATAATTGTAAATCAACCTTATCTCCAGGTAGCATTTTAATAAAATGCATACGCATTTTTCCGCTTACGTGAGCAAGTACTTCATGATCTTTACCGCCTAAGTTAATAATCACTCTAAACCTAGCACCGGGTAAAGCCTCTTTAATTACTCCCTCTACTTCTATTGATTCTTGTTTTGCCATTATGTTAAAATTCTGGGTTGCAACTTAGTAATAAGAATTGAATGTTCAAAGTGTGCACTTGGCTGTCCATCTTGCGTCCTAATTGTCCATCCATCTGAGTCGGTTTTAATATATCTTGATCCTAAGTTTACCATAGGTTCAATTGCTAAACACATACCTTCTTTTAACTCGATATCATGATCAGCGCTTCTAGGAGTAGAAAAATTAGGAACTTGTGGCTCAAGATGTAATTGAGTACCAATTCCATGCCCTACTAGCTCTCTCACTATTGAATAACCTTTTGACTCTACATGCTTTTGTATTGCGTCGCTAATATCAAATATGCGATTTCCTACCACTGCCTTGCTGATTCCTATATCTAATGCTTCTTTTGTAATACTTAATAATAATTGTTTTTCTTTTGAAATTTTTCCAACAGCTAGCGTTCTTGCTGAATCGCTATAATAGTTATTCTTTAATACTCCACAATCTATACCTACAATCTGACCTTCTTCTAGAACGACATCTTTTGGTATACCATGCACTACTTCATCATCAATTGACACTGTTAAAGTTGAAGGGAAGTTATTATAACCCTTAAATGCAGGTTTAGCATCTCTAGATAGAATATACTCTTCTGCCAATCTATCTAACTCGACAACGGATTGACCTGGCTTAACATGACTTTCAATCATATTGAGCGTATCAGATAAAATCTGACAACTCTCAGTCATTTGAGATACCTGATTTGTATTATTTAAATCAACCACTATCTTCTTCCTCTAACTTTACCTTTTGAAAGAAATCCATCATAATGCCTAGATAATAAGTGTGTTTCCACTTGACTCAAAGTATCTAATCCAACGCCAACGATAATCAATAGACTAGTTCCTCCAAAAAATGAAGCATAACTATAATCTAAACCAACTAATTGTTGTAAGAAGTATGGCATCAAAGCAATAAATCCAAGAAAGCATGCGCCTGGAAGTGTCACTCTAGTAAGAATGTTTTCTATAAATTGTGCTGTCTTTTTTCCTGGCTTCACTCCGGGAATAAATCCTCCCTGTTGCTTCAAAGTAGAAGCTACTTGATTTGGGTCAAATTGTAATGCAGTGTAAAAATAAGTAAAAAATACAATCAACAATGCAAAACATACATTTGAAAACCAATGATCCATTGCAAACCAAGACATAAAATTAGACTGAGTCGCATCTTGACCCATAAAGGTTGCAATCGTGCCAGGAATTAGCAATATAGATTGCGCAAATATAATAGGTATAACTCCTGCTGTATTAATTTTTAAAGGAAGATAGGTAGATTGTCCTCCATAAACTTTTCTTCCAACAATTCTTCTAGCATACTGCACAGGTACTTTTCTCAGGCCTTGCTGTATGAGTATAATTAACATAACTAAAAAGAAGAATAAAATTGCAAGAGAAAGTTCTGATAGAATACCTCTTACACCTTGCTGGAAATATGAAATCTCAGATAAAACAACATTCGGAAATGCTGCTAAAATTCCAACCATAATAACAAGTGATATACCATTACCTATACCATGTTCTGTAATTTTTTCACCAAGCCAAAGTAATAACATTGTACCTGTTGTTATAGAAACTACTGCAGTAAATCTAAAGGCAAAACCTGGATCTAATACAATACCATAACTTTCTAATAAAAAAGCAATACCGATAGATTGAACAAGAGCCAGAATTACCGTACCATATCTAATAATTTGATTAATCTTAGCTCTTCCGCTTTCACCCTCTTGTGCTAATCTTTGAAAATATGGAAGAGTAGTTTGAAGTATCTGCACAACAATTGAAACTGATATATATGGCATAATTCCTAATCCAAATACAGCTGCTTGACCAAATGCTCCTCCAGTAAACATATTAAACAATCCAAAGAAAGTGTCATTTAGAGACTCCATTGTCTGGCGAAGAGCTTCAGGGTCAATACCAGGAATAGGTACCTGAGCACCTAATCTAACAATCATTAAGATTCCTAGAGTAAATAATATTTTGCTTCTAAGTTCAGGAATAGCAAAAATATTTCTCAATTTTTCAATCACTGAACAGTAACCTTTCCGCCTGCTTCTTCAATCTTTTTAACTGCAGAGGCACTAAATGCTGATGCAGTAACATTGTAAGCTTTATCAATATCTCCGTTACCAAGAATTTTTACAGCAACAAAGTTAGAAGAGATTAATCCTTTTTCCAATAAAACCTCAGAATCAATTTTCTTTGATTTAATTTTAGCAATTTGAGAAAGATTTACAATTTCATATGACTTTGCAAAATTGGAATTATTAAATCCTCTTGTTGGAACTCTTCTA
>JGI26273J51734_10001067_pt1 | contig 14609 bp, 15 predicted proteins | sample SaaInlV_125m_DNA_FD_51734 | JGI IMG/M metagenome (IMG submission 51734) | reverse complement strand
TTACTCTGTTCTAAATCTGTATTTTTATTTAACTTTATTGAACTTAAATGCATTAGTCTTATTAAAAACATTTCAATAGATAAATGTTGGTTAGAGACAATATCTAGCTCTTCAAGTGAAGATATTGCAAACTGCCAAAATAAAATTAAAACTTCAGAATCCACCTGATTAGAAAGTTCTTTGATTTTTGAGAACTCATCATCATTAAGAGAGAAATTTGTGCTCTCCAAGGATAATGAATTAATATTTTTAAAATAATAAAGTATTTCCAAAAAATCATTAATAAATACTTTGGGCTCAACACCCTGATCATAAATTTTTCTATAAATATTAATAACTTTTTCTTCCTCTCCTTTTAATATTAATTCAAATAAATTAATTAATTGAGACTTATCAAAATATCCAAAAATTTTTTGAGCTGTATTAAGATCTAACTCTGTTTTTTCATCTAGGCTTAGCAAGGCTCTGTCTAGTAAAGATAAGGCATCTCTTACAGATCCTTCTGATATTTTTACTATTAACTTTAAAGCTTCATCTGATGCTTTGCCATTTTCTTTTTCTTTTATATTTTTAATAAATTCAAATAATTCTGATGATTTAATTCTAGATAAATCAAATCTTTGACACCTTGAGACTACAGTAATAGGTATTTTTTTAATTTCTGTAGTTGCAAAAATAAATTTTAGATATTCTGGTGGCTCTTCTAATGTTTTTAACAAAGCATTAAATGCTTGTTTACTTAACATATGAACTTCATCAATTATAAATATCTTATATTTTGCTGAGGTGGGTCCATATCTAGAAAATTCAATCAAATCTCTAACATCATCAACTCCAGTTTTGCTTGCCGCATCCATTTCAAGCACATCGATATGACTAGAGTCAGCAATAGATTTACAATTATCACATAAATTTTCTTTGCATAAATTTTCAATGCCATTTAAACAATTAAGTCCTTTAGCAACAATTCTAGCAGTTGTAGTTTTACCAATTCCTCTTATCCCAGTGAATAGATAAGCATTGGGAATTTTGTCTGCTTTAATAGAATTCGTTATAGTTTCAGCCACTACTTCTTGACCAATAAGATCATCAAAAGTTTTNGGTCTATACTTTAATGCTAATACTTTAGAGTTGTTGTTCATTTTTTTTATTTTAAGGAGACTAGAACCTGAATAACTGTCTCTACGACTGCTTCCGTTAGGATCTGGTCGGGTTCAAGCAGCATCCACCTCTAGCCTCCAAAACTATTATAGCAGTTATATTTTCTATTCTACAAGAAAAGATTATTTTTTTTTGTCTCTTAACTTATCAGCTTCAAAAACACCTAAGACGTGAAAATCTTCACAATGAAGCCCCAGCTCCTCTAGAGATTTTTGTACTTTAGGATCTTCTATATGGCCATCTAAATCACATAAAAAAAAGAATGAATCGAACGTATTTTTTTCTGGATAACTTTGCAATTTTGTTAAGTTCACACCATTAATCGCAAATCCACCTAAAGATTGATAAAGGGCAGCAGGCTTGCTTTTAAGTTTAAATAAAAAAGAAGTAATATATTTGCTCTCTCCAAATTCAGGCTGAGAAATATTTTTTCCCATTACTAAAAATCTTGTTAAATTGCCACTTTCATTTTCAATATTTTTTTTAACAATGTCTAGTCCGTAAATTTTAGCACTTAGAGAAGATGCTATCGCAGCTTGCTTAACATCTTTTGCTTTTGAAATCATTTCTGCAGATCCTGCTGTATCTGCTCTAATATGTTCTTCTATATTATTTTCTTTTATAAATTTTGAACATTGAGATAAACCTTGCGCATGAGAATACACTTCTTTTATATTGTTAAGTTTTGCACCAGGTTGACCTAATAAATTGTGTTCTATTTTTTGAAAATGCTCTTTGTAAATATTTAGTCTATGTTTGAATATTAAATATTCAATACCAATATTTCCTGTAATTCTATTTGACTCTGGAATAATTATTTTACAATCTGGTTCTAAGCTTGCCTTATTAAAACAATCATCAAATGTTTTACACGGTGTTATCTCTGCATCTGGGTCAACTGACAATGCAGCTAAATGAGAGTATGCACCAAATGTGCCTTGAAAATAAATTTTTGCCATTAATCTTTATATTCCATAATTTTTTTTAAGGCTAGATAATCTTCTTTTGTATCGACGCCAATTGGAGAAGAGCTTGCAAGCGCAACATTTATATCAATATTGTTATCTAATGCCCGCAACTGTTCTAATCTATTTTCAATTTCGTTTTTTGATTGATTTAGTCTAACAAATTTTTTTAATGTTTCAGCTGAATAACAATAAATTCCTATATGATGGTAAATATTGGCTATTTCTTTTGATCTTCTTAAAAAATTATTAGCTTTAGGAAATTCTTCATTGTTTAAATTTTTGTTAGCTATAACTTTAACAATATTTTCATTATTCAAGTCTTTGATATCTTTGATTTTAGCTGCGAGTGTGCCCATTTTAGATTGATTGCTAACCATTTTTTTATTTAGACTTTTAATGTCTTCAATATTAATTGCTGGCTCGTCACCTTGTAGATTCATTATTAAATCTACATCCTTTAACTCTAGTTTTTGCAATGCCTCATAAATTCTATCAGTTCCTGTTTTATGGTTTTTGCTTGTTAAAATGGCTCTGCCTCCATTTTTAACAACATCATCTACTATTTCTTGATCCTCCGCCGCAACAACAACATCGCCGATATTTGCCTCCTGAGCCCTTCTAAATACGTGAGATATAATTGATAAATCATTTATTCTTAATAAAGGCTTACCAGGCAACCTAGTTGCTGACAATCTCGAGGGTATTATAGTTAATGTTTTCATTAGTATTTGAATAAATATTATACCTATTAAATATAAATAGAGGCAAATTTATACATTAAATTTTATTAATTTTTTAATTTATCGTGATATATGTTCCAACATAATATTTAGAAAAATGGATTCTTTTGAGATTAATAAAATAGTAGCTGCTGTATTAATGGTTGCGCTTTTAATAATTGGTATTGGTAAATTATCAAATATCATATTTCATGTGGAAAAACCCAAAACACCAGGATATGCGATTGAAGTAGAACAAGTTACAACAGTTTCATCAACAACGAAAAAAGCTGTAGANGAAAAAGTTGATATAGCTGCGTTGATGGCGATGGGAGATATCACTTTAGGTGAAAAAGTTTTTAAAAAATGTGCTGCTTGTCACTCAATTGTTAAAGGTGGNAAAAATAATATTGGTCCTGCTTTATATAATGTTGTTGGAAGAAAAACTGGAGCAGTNGCAGATTATAAATATTCTAAAGCTTTAGCATCATTTGATAAAGAATGGACTCTTGAAGAGCTAAACGGTTACTTAATTAAACCTGCTAAATGGGTTAAAGGAACAAAAATGGCATTTGCTGGATTAAGAAAAGAAAAAGATAGAGCTTCGGTTATAAAATACTTAAATCAAAATTCAGATAATCCTATAACACTACCTTAATTTCCCAAAACAATATAATAAAATACTTTTTTGAACATGAACTCTATTAAGAGCTTGTTGCCAAACGTGAGATTTTTTTCCTAAAAAAACCTCATCACTTACTTCAGATCCACGAGGTAAACAGTGGAGAAAAATACAATCTTTTTTTGCATAATTCATTAATTTTTTATCTATCTTAAATTTTTTAAATTGTTCAATTTTTTTCTTTTTATTCACTTTATCATTTAGAGAAATAACTTTGTCTGAAAATATAACATCAGCTCCTATGACAGCTTTTTTCGGATCATTATAAATAAATATTTTTTTATTATTTTTCTTTACCCATGTTCTAACTTNTTTGCCTGGTTCAAAATTCTTAGGACAACCTATGGTAAGTTTAAATGAAAATTTAACAGATGCTGCTATTAAACTGTCCAAAACATTATTTGAGTCCCCAATCCAGCAAATATTTAATTTTGAAATTGGTTTTTTTTTAATCTCTTCGGCAGTGAAAACATCAGATAAAACTTGAGTTGGATGTGAAGATGGACTTAAGCCATTAATTATTGGAATTGATAAAAAATTCCTAAAATCCTCAATCTTTTTATCACTATCTGTTCTTAGCATAAAACCATCACCATAAGTTGACAATATTTTAGCTGTATCCGATATACTTTCACCGCCTTGACCAAGATGTAATTCATTTGATCTGAGAGTTAAGGTTCCTCCCCCAAGCTGCTTGATTGCTAAATAAAAGCTTATTCTAGTTCTAGAACTTGCTTTTTCAAACATTTGGATGAGCATTTTACCTTTTAATGGAGACCCTCTATCAACCTCTAAAGTATTTAACTTTTTTCTAAGGTTTTTTCTTTTTTTAGCATCAGTAATAATTTTTCTAAGATCTTTAGCTGGTATATCTTTCAAATTTATAAAATGATTCATTTTAATTTAATTCTAAACAAACTTTTTTTATTATTTTAAGAGATTGGTTTATTTCACTCTTTTTTACATTAAGTGGTGGTAAAATTCTAACAACATTTTCAGCAGCTCTTATTGTTAATAAATTATTATCCATAAGTTTTTTTATAAATTTTGTCTGATCTATTTTTAGCTGTATTCCAATCAGTAAACCTCTACCTCTTATTTCTTTAATAATATTAGGATATTCATTTTGAATTTTATTAAGATTCGACAAAAAATATTCTGAAACGTACTTAACATTTTTTAAAAATTTCTTATTTGAAATTATATCCATGACTGAATTGCCAACAGTCATGGCTAATGGATTGCCGCCAAAAGTAGATCCATGAGTTCCAGCTGTCATTCCAGAAGCAACTTTTTTATTCATTAAAACTGCTCCTACCGGAAATCCACCCCCAATACCTTTTGCAATTGGGACAATATCAGGTTTTACCTTAGATTTTTCAAAAGCAAAAAAATCACCTGATCTTCCTATTCCACATTGAACTTCATCTAATATTAATAGAATATTTTTTTTATTACAAATTTTTCTAAGCTCTCTTAAGCACCAATCTGGGATTACTTTAATACCTCCTTCGCCCATAATGGTTTCAACCATTATGGCTGCTGTATTTTTTGTAATTTTCTTTTTTAAAGATTTATGGTTGCCAAATTCAAAATGATCAAAACCAGTTATTCTGGGCCCAAATCCTTCTGTCATTTTTTTTGAACCACTTGCATATATTGCTGCTAGGGTTCTTCCATGGAAACTATTTTTAACACATAAGATTCTATTTTTTTTTGGTTTTCCAATTGAATAGAAATATCTTCTCGCAGCTTTTATTGCTGCCTCTGTTGCTTCTGCACCACTATTTTGAAACATAACAAAATCAGCAAAAGTTTTTTTAGCGAGTTTTTTAGCTAAAATTTCTCCTTCTGGAATTTGAAATGCATTTGAAACGTGCCAAAGTTTTTTTGATTGTTTATTTACAGCATTAACCAATTTTGGATGTGCGTGTCCTAAAGAATTTACAGCTATACCTTGAACAAAATCTAAATATTTTTTTCCATTAGTTGAATATAAAAAGCTTCCCTTTCCATATTTAAATGAAATTTTTTTTCTATTATAATTTTTTGCTAAATAGCTCATAATTTTAATCAGTTTTTATAAATTTTAATTATTAGATACAAGTTATGATTGAAAATATCTGTAAACCAATTCTAATTTATTTTTTGTTGATAACTTTGAGATTTTGCTTGTTTAATTTCTTGTAGTATCAGTATATTGTTATTTTTATAAACTGTAATACAACATATTGATATGAGCTGGAACGAAGAGAAAGTAAATAAACTAAAAGAACTTTGGGGCAAAGGAAATACTGCAAGCCAAATTGCTGAGATCATAGGTGGCATAAGCAGAAATGCAGTAATTGGTAAAGCACACAGATTAAACCTTTCAGCAAAAATTAAAACAAGAGCAGCAACTTCAAATCAAAATTTTGAAAATTCTTTAGAGGAAAAAAATATTAAAAACCAAAAGAGGAAGAAAAAGTAAATTTAAATCCTTAATTATTGAAAAAGACTTTGAGCCAGAGAATCCTAAGCAGTTAGAAGAATTAGATGAAAGCTCATGTAAATGGCCAATTGGTCATCCAGATGAAAAGTCATTTTATTTTTGTGGCAGATCTTCATTAAAAGATTTTTCTTATTGTAAGCTTCATCTTTTGTATGCTTATCAACCTAAAGGTAAAAAAGAAGAAGCTACAGATAAAGATGAAGTGCCTGAATTTATTGAGAAAAAAATAAAGTCTGCCTAAAACTAATTCTTTATATTTTCTAAATCTTTATTTGCTATATATTTTTCAGTTGAAAATTGCCCACCTTCTCTCCACATGTAACAATATTTTTTAACTTCCTGATCAAATAACCTAACGCTAGGTACTCCTATATCAGAATTAGTTTTATATTTTCCAGATGAAACATTGTCGTATTTTAGTAATCTCAATTGATCTCTTGTAAGTAGTGGGGTTGGTAGCATTTCAAAAAATCTTGCTGTCAATTCAGCAATTGGCAAAGGGAAAGGTAACAAAATTCTTTTTTTACCAATTAATATCTGTAATTTTTCTAGAAGCTCTTTAAAAGTTATGATTTCAGGACCAGTGCATTCTATTATTTTTGAATAAATATTTTTTGAAATAACATGATAGATGGTATCTGTTAAATCAGAACAATGAATTGGTGTAAATTTTGTCTTTCCTTCATAATAAATTGGAAAAGCTGGCAATCTATTCAGTAAAGTCATAAAGTTTGTAGTAAAGTTATCATCTACAGAATACACAACTGATGGTCTTAAGATTGTAGCTAATGGGAAATTTTTTAACACATTGCTTTCTCCCTCTAATTTACTTTTTGCGTAATCGGAGTCTGTTGCATCATTTATTCCCAAAGCTGATAAATGAATAAAATGCTTAAGATTATATTCTTTACAGAGTTTAGCTAACAATGAAGGTAAAACAGAGTGAATATTTTTAAATGTATTGCCATTTTTTTTTTCATATAAAATTCCATTAAATTTATGCAAATATCTGCTTTTTTAAAAAGATTTCTAATTTTATTTTCATCAAAAATATTGGCCTCTACTACATCAATATAACCTGCATTAGCCTGAGTTTTAATTATATAGCTCTTTTGATGAATATTTCTTGTAACAACAGTTACTCTATAGTTATTTTTTGTTAGCTTCCTAATTAAGTTTCGACCAATTTGACCGCTGCCACCAAAAATTAGACAATTTTTTGCTTTCATTTGAATTCCATTATATATGTTTAGAAATGAGTAATAATATTCAACTTCACAAAAATGATTTACCAGAAGATTTAGATTTAGGCAATCTAATAGCTGTTGATGGTGAGTTTATGGGTCTGAATGTCAGACGAGATCCTCTTTGCTTAATCCAGATATCTTCAGGAAATTCTGACGCTCATATAATTCAATTTGATAGAAAGAATTACAATGCTCCAAATTTAACAAAATTACTTGCAGATGAAAATACTACAAAAATATTTCATTATGGAAGAGCAGACATGGCTCATATCAAATACTATTTAAAAACAGACACTAATAATATTCTTGATACTAAAATTGCATCAAAATTAGCAAGATCATACTCAGATAGCCACTCATTAAAAACATTAATTAAAGAATTTATTAATATTGATATAAGCAAACAGTTTCAAAGTTCAGATTTTGGNGGGGAACTTTCTTCAGCACAATTAAAATATTGTGCCAATGATGTAATGTACCTGCACAAAATTCATAATGAACTAAATAAAATATTAGAAAGAGAAAATAGAATAGATCTTTATAAGGATTGCTTAAAATTTTTGAAAACTAGAGTAAACTTAGACTTAGCATTATTTAAAGATGATATCTGGTCCCATTAATGACTAAAAAATTTATACCCTTAGCAAAAAAAGTAATTGATCTTGAAATTAAAGCATTACAAAAATTAAAAAAAAAAATTGATAATTCATTTAATAAAGCTGTAATTGAAATTGCAAAATGTAAATCTAAAGTAATTTTGTGTGGTGTGGGCAAAAGTGGGTTAATAGCAGCCAAAATATCTGCAACTTTATCTTCTGTCGGCACACCATCTTTCAATTTATCTGCAAGTGACTCGTCTCATGGTGATTTAGGAAGTATTTCAAAAAAAGATATTTTAATTTTAATAAGCTACTCAGGTAAAACTAGTGAACTTAAAAATATAATTCAATATGCAAACAGAAATAAAATTATGCTGATTGGAATTATGTCAAAAAGAGAATCTATTTTATACAAAGCATCAGATATTAAGCTTATAATTCCTGAGGTAAAAGAGTCAGGTGGTATCGTACCAACTTCAAGTACTACGGCTCAGCTAGCTTTAGGAGATGCATTAGCAATATCGACTATGCAGTATAAAAAATTTGGTAAATTTGATTTTAAAAAAATACATCCTGCTGGCAATCTTGGAGCTCAATTAAAAACTGTTGAAGATATAATGTTAACGGGAAATAAAATTCCTTTTGTAAAAGAGAATTTAAATATGAAGAGTGCCATCAAAATATTAAGTAATAAAAAATTAGGAGTTTTAATTGTTCAAAATAAACAAAAAAAAACTATTGGTGTAATTACTGATGGTCAAATTAGACGTTACAATGAAAAAAAACAAAATTTAAATGAGATGAGTGTTGCAAAAATAATGACAAAAAACCCTATTAGCATAGATAAACAATCTCTAGCAGCAAAAGCTTTGGCGCTAATGAATGAAGAAAAAATTACCTCGCTTTGTGTACATGATAAAAAAAATAAGTTTTTAACAGTAGGTGTTCTTCATATACATAATATTTTGCAATCAAATATTGATTGATGAAAAAAAGAAATCTTTTTAAAATATTATTAATTTTAATTTTAATAATATTTACCTGGTTTATTTATTCAAAATACTTTAAAAAAAGTAATGATTTATTATCTGTTATAACAAATACAACTGATACAATAAATANAACTGATCCAGCTNATACTAAGACTGCTATTGAGGAAGAAGTTATTTACAACTCTAATATAATTAAAGATATAAATTATACATCAAGAGATTTAAGAGGTAACGAATATATTCTTGTAGCCAAAGAGGGTGAAATTGATTTAAATAATAGTGANATTATTTTTCTAACTGATGTCACAGCTAATATCAAATTAGCTAAAAATTCTGAATTAATTGTAATTACCTCCAATTATGGCAAATATAACACGATTAATTATGATACCATTTTTTCGAAAAATGTGAAAATAGATTATGTTGACAATATAATAACAGGTGATTATTTAGATTTTTCAATGTTGGACAATTTGCTAATTATTTCAAGAAATGTTGTTTACAAAAATTTAGAGAACACAATGAAAGCTGATGTACTTGAATTTGATATCAAAACAAAAAATACAAAAATTTATATGTATGATTCAAAAAAAAAAGTTAATATAAAGAATATGGAGTAAGATGGGATTAATAAAAAAATTTAGAATTAAATCTCACAAAAAGCCTAGCCCAATTATTTCTTTTGAAAATATAAACCTTTCATATGGAAGTAGATTAATTTTAGATAATATAAATTTTAAAATTAATGAAGGTCAAATATTTGGGATGCTTGGCCCAAATGGAGTTGGAAAAAGTACTATTTTCAACTTAATAACTGGTCTTATTCAACCTAATAGTGGAAAAATTAAATTAAATAATACAGATGTTTTAGATTACCCAATTTATTTGAGAACGAAAAAATTTCACATAGGTTATGTTCCCCAATATGGTGGTTATTTTAATGATCTAACATTGTATCAAAATTTAAAAGCAATCGCTGAAATTGTAATAAATGATAAAGGAAATGAAGATTATAAAATAAATTCTCTAATTTCAAAATTTGAATTAGAAAATTTAAAAAATGTTAAGGCTAAATTTTTGTCAGGGGGACAAAAGAAAAAATTAGTTATTGCTTTATCATTACTAAGTGACCCAAAAGTTCTCCTTTTGGATGAATGTTTTGCAGCACTTGATGTTTTGACAATTAAAATGTTGCAAGAAATTATCGTTAATTTGCAAAAAGAGTCTAATATTACAATATGCATATGTGACCACCAAGCAAGGGACTTATTGGCTTGTGTTGATAAAGCAATGATACTAAGCAACTGTAAAATAGTGGCAGAAGGTTCGCCNCAAGAATTAGTGAATAATATTGATGCTAAGAGTGCTTATTTTGGTGACTCATTTAATTATAAATAAACTTTATGCNAAATCACATCACTGTNAAGAATACGATTAAAANCTTTAGTAAAAGTATAACTGTTTCTGGNGATAAAAGCTTNAGTATTAGATGGGTTTTATTTTCTTCAATCGCAAAAGGTAAATCTAAAGCATATAATTTACTTCTATCTGAAGATGTTCTGGCTGCAATCAACGCAGTAAAAAAACTAGGTGCTAAGGTAAAATTTGAAAAAAATTATTGCACAATCATTGGTAATGGACCAAGTGGCTACAAGTATAAAAAAGATATAATAATTAATTCAGAAAATTCTGGCACTTTAGGAAGATTAATTATGGGTCTACTGATTGATACGCCTCATAAAATAAAAATTATTGGTGACAAAAGTTTGTCTAAAAGNGATTTTAATAGAATTGCAGAGCCTTTAAAAAAATTTGGTGCAGATATAAAACTAACAAATAAAGGATTGCCCTTAACAATAAAAGGAAACGAGAGACCTTTGCCAGTTAATTATTTAGAGAACAAAGGTTCGGCTCAAGTAAAAAGTAGTATTATTTTAGCAGGTTTAAAAACAGAGGGTAAAACTTTTATCAAAGCCAAACCAAGCAGAAATCACACCGAGCTTTTGTGCAAATATCTAATGCTTCCTCTAAAAGTTAAAAAGAAGAAAAATTATGATCTAATAGAAGTTGAAAAAATAAAAAAAATAAAACCTTTAAATTACAAAATACCTTCAGATATAAGTTCCGCTGCCTTTTTTATTGTTTTAACTGCACTATCAAATAATTCAAAATTATTAATTAAAAACATAAACATTAATCCATCTAGAATTGGCATTATAACTATTTTAAAAAAGATGGGGGTTAACATCCAATTTAAAAATAAAAAAAAATATAAGGGTGAACTCGTAGCTGATATTTCAATTATTAGCACAAAAAAGCTTAAAGCAATTAATTGTCCATCCAAATTAAATAGTGGGGCCATTGATGAATTTCTAATAATTTTTTTGGTTGCTGCTAAAGCAAGTGGAGTTTCTTACTTTAAAGATATTGGTGAGCTTAACCAGAAAGAAAGCCCTAGATTAAAATGGGGTGCAAAAATTTTGAGCAAAATGGGAATTAAAACAATTACAACTGATAGCTCAATAAAGATATATGGTAATCCAAAATTAAAAATTAATAAAAAAATTATTATTAAGAATTATCTTAAAGATCATCGAGTTTTCATGACAAGTGTAATTGCAGCCTCAGTTTTTGGAGGAACATGGAATATTCATGATAGAGACTCTATTAGAACTTCATTTCCTGCGTTCTTGAATATAATAAATGATTTAAAAAGATAATGATTAAAAGAAAAAATATTATTAAAATTGCAATCGACTCTCCTGCTGCTGCAGGAGCAGGAACATTAGCAAAAGCAATATCTAAACATTACAATCTTTTTTATTTAGACACTGGAAAAATTTATAGAATGATTGCCTACCTAAAAATTAAATTTCCTAAAAAATTTAATCAAAGCTTTATCAAATCTAAAATTAAAACTCTCAAAGTAAAAGATCTTGCAAATAAAGCTTTGTTATCAGATGAAGTTGGAACAGAAGCATCAATTATATCAAAAGTGAAAAGTACAAGAAAACTTGTTCATTCTTTTCAATTAAATTTTGCTTACAATCCTCCAAAAAAATATAAAGGATCGTGTCTTGATGGAAGAGATATAACTTACAATATCGTACCAGATGCTGATTTTAAATTTTTCATTACAGCAAATGTAAAAACAAGAGCCTTTAGAAGATATAAAGAGCTAAAAAGTCTTAAGAAGAAAATTTCCTTTCAAGACGTACTAAAAAGTATCCAAAAACGTGATAAAAGCGACTATAATCGCAAAATATCGCCCTTAAAGAAAACTAAAGATTCAGTGTTGCTAAATACATCGAAACTTACTAAAAGAGCGTGTTTTTTAAAATTAAAAAAAATTATAGACAGGAAAATTAATACTTAATGGAAATATACAAAGACCTTTCAAATCCAGCATCACAAGAATTCGAAAAATTACTTAATAGCCAACTCTCTAAAATTCAAATTGAAGAAGGTAAAATCATAGAAGGTAAAATTAATAAAATTACTGAAAAATTTGTCTTCTTATTTGTTGAAGGTTTAAAAAGTGAACCAGTTCTTGATGTAAATGAACTAAAAAGTATGGGTCTAGCTGACAAAATTAAAGTTGGTGAAACTATTCCAGTATTATTAGAAAAAATTGAAGATAAACATGGTGAAGTGCTAGTTTCTGCTAGCAAAGCTCAAAAAATTAAAGGTTGGGACAAGCTTGTTGAAGCATATGATAAAAATGAACCAATCATGGGTAAAATTACGTCAAAATGTAAAGGTGGATGTATCGTTGAACATATTGATACTGGTTCTCTAATGTTTTTACCTGGATCACAAATTAGTGATAAGCCATTAAAGGATATTAGTCATTTAATGAATGAGCCTCAAAAATTTGCTTTAATCAAATTAGACAAAGTTAGAGGTAATGCTTGTGTTTCAAGAAGAGAAATAATCTCATCATTTAAAAAAGAAGATAAAGCAAAAATTATCGAAAAATATAAAGTTGGAGATATTATTAAGGGTGCTGAAGTTAAAGGTTATAGTTCTTTTGGATGTTTCTTTAATGTTAATGGTGAGTTAGATGTTTTAGTTCACTTACAAGAAATTTCTTATTCAAGAGTTAATCATCCAGATGAAGTTTTTAACATTGGTGAAAAACATGATTTGAAAGTAATCACTGTAGATAAAGAAAAACTACAAGTTGGTTGTTCTGTAAAACAACTATCTCCAGATCCTTTTGAGCATATTGAAAACTATGAGTTAAATAAAATTTATAAAGTTAAAGTTGTTAAGCTAATGGACTTTGGTGCATTCTGTGAATTAGAACCGGGACTTACAACATTACTTCACTCAAGTGAGTTAAGTTGGACTAAGAAAAATATTTCAGCTAAGAAAATGTTTAAAGTTGGAGATGAGATCGACTGTGTAATCACTGAAATTGATAAAGAGAAAAGACGTGTTGCGATTTCACATAGATTAACTCAAGACAATCCATTTGAAACATTTGAAACTAAATATCCTGTTGGAACAATTGTTGAAGGTGAAGTTGTGAATAAAAATGAATACTCACTATTTGTAAAAGTTGAAGACTTAGATGTTGATGCATTTTTACACTGCAATGATTTAACTTATCTTAACAATGGTGAAGAGGAATTAGAGAAGTATAAAAAAGGTGATAAAATTAAAGTTAAGGTATTAGAGGTAAAAGCTTCTGAACAAAAAATTAGAGTTGGTTTAAGACAGACTCAAGCAGATCCTTTTGATTATTTTAATGATAAAGAAAAAAATCAAACAATTACTGTGAAAGTAATTTCTACTGATAACAAAGGTTTGACAGTTAGACCTGAGAATTGTGAAATGGACTTCCAAATTAAAAAATCAGAAATTGCCATCAATGCAGCAGATGCCCGACCATCAAGATGGACTGGTGGTGAAAAAGTTGATGTTGCTATAAAAGAAATTCAAATAGATAAGAGAAAAGTAGTTTTAAGCATCAAACTGTTAGAAGAAATTGAGAAAAAAGAAGCTTTAGATAAATATGGATCTGAAGGTTCTGGTAAGAACTTACCGTTCTCATCACTCTCTGAGGATTTAAAGAAAAAAGAAGAAGATAAAGAGTAACCAGAAGATTTAAATTGGCTATTGTAAAATCAAAGCTTTTAAAACAACTCTCCGAAAACTATCCTAATTTTCTAAAAAAAGACCTAGAAAAATTTACCAATATAATTTTAAGTGAAATTAAACGTGCTCTTAAAAGAGGTGATCGAGTTGAACTAAGGGGTTTCGGAGTATTTTCAACAAATATCCAAAAAGCTCGTATCTCAAGAAACCCTAAAACTGGCGAGAAAGTAAACACACCAGAAAAGAAAACAATTCACTTTAAAATGTCAAAAGACTTGTTTAAAAAATTAAACGATGAAACATAAAAATATTTTTGTTGCTTGCGATACTTCTAATTTAAGTGAAATAAAAAAAATCATAAAACAAACACAGACCAATAAACTTAAAGTTGTTCCAAAATTTGGCCTACAATTTTTTTACTCTAAAAATGGAAGAAAGTTTTTAGAAAATTTTAAAAAAGACTTTTGGTTAGATTTAAAAATTAATGATATTCCACAAACAGCGTTATCTGCCCTAGACAGTTTAAAAGATCTTAAAAAATGTAAATATATAACTGTCCATGCAAATGGAGGCCTTGAGATGTTAAAAGCTATTAAAAAGAAAGCTAAATCAATTAATAAAAATTTAAAAGTGCTTGCTGTTACAAT
>JGI26273J51734_10001055_pt1 | contig 14671 bp, 13 predicted proteins | sample SaaInlV_125m_DNA_FD_51734 | JGI IMG/M metagenome (IMG submission 51734) | reverse complement strand
ACCTGAGGTGCGCATTTCGGCCGTAGGCGCACCTTTGGCGCACCCCTTGTCTAGGCTGAGCCCGATTGTTCCAGGTTGAGCCGGGGTGTTAATACGGGACATCATGGGGGGTAACCAGCCAACGTTCCGTACTTACACCCCAAAGTGTTCCGTACTAACACCCCCCAAAAACCCGTTACGGGTACCACCCGAGGTGCGCATTTCGGCCGTGGGCGCACCTTTGGCGCACCCCTTGTCCAGGCTGAGCCCGATTACTCCAGGCTAAATGACACCAGCCTGGACTTTTCGAATTTTCCGCACAGCTTCGAGCTTTCAACTTCACACTAACTGTATGGGTGTATCCTTCAATGTGATTGTGTGCATCTCCCCCGCTAAGTGGTGCGTGTGATAAGGCCACCACTTGAATTTGTAACTAAGCAATCGAGTAACGCTGCTCGACACTCGCGTACCAGAGGGACAGTCGAAAGAAACCAGCCAGTCAAAATGTCGATGGACTTTGCCAGTTACATGGGCCCCGGCGATGTGAATCTCCCTCGCAGCGAGGTCTCCGGCTACCAGCCGGTCTCTCGGATTGGCGAGGTCGCCATGAACGCCTTCGGTACGCTTTTGCCCTTTCTAACCCACGTCCATACATAACACAAACACTACAACACGCTGCGGTGCTTTCGGAGCGAGTGTTGGCTTACCACTTCTGTTCTCCCCTCCTGTCCCAGTTGACGCGTACGAGTTCTCCGACTTGCAAAACGATCAACTCAAAAGCTTTGAGATGTCTGGACAGCCTCAGGTGAACGGCACCAACGATAGGGTTATCGAATACAAGCCACACTTCCACGAATGGGCAACTGTGCAGCCTGGAATGATCTGCGTGGCGCGCAAAAAGAAAACGGCGGTTTTCCGTCGGTACATCGCGGCAGAGACGGCCGTTCCTGTGATCGCGTGTGCGGCGTGCCTTCCAATGTCTTCTGAAAAGGACTGGTTCTTTGCGGGAGTGGCAAGATCTAAGTCCGTGCGGACGGCGGATGATGGGATTGGTCCGAACGTTGACGAGTTCTTCACTGTGTCTATCGGTGGAATGGTGACGCTTCTTAACACCGCGGACACCCCTATTCATGCAGGAGACCTCGTAGAGTGGACCTTCTGCGCAAACAATTCGCCACAAAACAAGGCCAAGACAGGTCCAAGGCGTATTGCTATCAAGGTCGCAAGTGTATCAAGCCCCAAGATCATTGGCCGGGCGATCAGCTTCGCCAAGAAGGGCGAGACGCTTGACGTCCTGCTCAAGGCGTAGACGCAAGTACATAATGTGACGTTTGGGCTATGCTGGGGTACTTTTTCGGGATCAAAGCACTCGCGTTCTTAAAAGTGTGTGCTGTTTTATAGTGAAAAATGTGACATGAAACTCGACACGCGATTAAACATTTGTTTAACTTTCAAGCTGTGATTGTCCGTACTTTTTAAGAATGTTCGCAGTCTTGTTGGTGATAAGAATATAACGGGCAATCATGACCGCGAGCGCAGCCGAAAGGAGGTATGCTGCTACGCCCTGTGGTGCAGGAACTTGTTGAACTAGGTTCAACGCGACTCGTAGACTTTCGTGGTCCACCTCAATTGTGCGGTTTAGCACATCGCCGAAACGTGTTAGATTTGCTACAGGAAATGTGTTAAGCAGTCCCGACAAGAATGTGCCAAACGAAATTCCCAATGATTCGGCCCATGCTACGCTATCTTCAATCGGTGTGGCCAGTTCGACAAACCGAGATGGCATTTTACCAATTAAAGCGTTACCTTCACATATACAGAATCACACTTAGCGGAGCGGCTGCAGGCGTGATGTCACAAACGCACGAATCAACAATACTAGCCCTTCCAGACGAGCTTCTTGACATTATAACCACATTTTCTCGAGAAAGCGTTGCATTTCTAGTCTCAACGTGCTCTCGCCTTTGGAAGAGCGAGTGCCGCACGCGCCCAAACACAAAACGCATGTGCGAGCTACACAGTGCGTTTTATTCTTCCGGGACACTTCGAGAGGCTCTTCACTGTATTCGGTTCAGAAATCTCGTACAAGGGCCGGGAAACAAGTGGAATACAGTGGCACACGCAGCGTCAATACGCGTAGGAGATGAAGACGTTCTAAAAGCTGTTTTAGGCATTGCTTACAAGATTGCCCCTCTTTTCTCGTCGACTCGTTCAGATGAATTAAGCCGCCTTCAAAATACTCGTCGTTTGAAGTTCTTCGACGTGGGTAGTTCCACTTACATTCGCCACATCTGTTATTGGAACCGCATCGATATCATTCTATCAAACTTGGAACTCAACAACTTCTGTCAAAAGAACATGCGTAAGCTTTCTTGCCAGTCCGATTCAGGACCCTACTTGCACGAAATGAGATACATGCAACCCATGGGTCCACCATATGGGCGCACAGATCCCTGGGTGCCAATAAGATTCTTCATTTCACATGTGATAGTTCCAGCATTCTGGGGAGGGTCAATCGACGTGTTGAAATGGCTGTTCAACATATTGCAAAGGTCGAAACTGGGCCAGGATTGCACCTGGACGCGCGTAATGCTTACTAGAACATCTAGAGTGCCACGAGTGCTCGTGCGGGCAGCCCAAGCGTCCACAAACTCCGAACATGCACTCGAGTTTCTCTCGACGCTGTTTTGCGACGTTTTACCCAATTTCTCCCTTGATTGCATTCGTCGCCACGTTGCGGCTATTGCGATCACTATGGCAAAGCAAAGCGTTTCCATTGGCACGTTACGTTTTGCCAAAAAGATTTCTACTAGCCTTGCCTCCCTAATGACAAGCGTAAATAGTGACATTGAAAATGGAATCTCGTTTGTTCATCGATGCGACACTCACGTCGCTGTATCACCTTTCATTCTTGCAAGCAAGAATAAGCATACTTACGAATTCATGAGATCTGAGATGCATGCCGGTGGTTGGATGAATTCGGCAATACGTGAACACACAAATTCGGAGGAAGTGCTTAAACTCTTGAAATCAGAATGCGCACCTTCGTATGTAGACTGGATGGTGTCAGAAAACGCTTGGACTGCAAGATTGGAACACACAGAAGCAATTCTTGAAATCGCAAAAGATTCGCTTGTGCATTGTGCCAACTCACACTTTGATGTCGGCTATCCCTCCGTTAGCATGATGAAGCAACAGATCAGAACGTTGGCTATCCACTCTGCCACATTTGCACACAGTGCCGTTCTAAAGATTGCTTCTGGTCGTCGAGGACACGCGGAGTCATTGGACCACATCTTTTATGGAGAAGACAACATACTTCAATGCATACTATTGCAAGCTATTTTGGAAGGGGCCGTAACGGTTGTAGATGACATGATCAACTCCCGTACAAAGTTGAGGCTGACGCGTGAGGAGTCTCAAGCCGTGCTTGAGGTTGCTTGTGTAAAGGACTCTGCCATCATAACGGAAATGCTACTTAAAAGCCGCACAGGTTCTGTGAATGTACAAACCGCAGAGTATGCTGCATTGCACAAGCGAAGCAATTTCCTTTCTTGCGCTCTCAGGCATAGCCCAGAACTTGCTTGCGAACAAGTCGGTAGAACCGCATACGAATCGCGCGACGTTCAAACGATTCAAGTAGCACTAGAAGCCGGTTGTTTTGAACCCCGCTCGGAAATGGAAGAGCGTGCGATATTCTTCATCGCATCGAATCTGTATAAAAAGAAAAGGGTTCTTCCACCGTGCATCATCTGTCCGCAGTGTGATGGTTTCTGAACGCCGAACCTGCACGACTCAACATCATAAGTGTTTTATTCTATCAAGTTGTCAACTACATAACAGTGACGCAGGCATAAACGTGGCAAATAAGCATGCCGCCAGGAGGGCTGCAGGAGACAGCAAGAGCATGGGAGCCTTACGAAACAGAACTGTTGCTAAAAGAACGCGGTATTGGCACGCCATGGGTTGACATTGGCGTTATGTTAGGGCGATCCCGTTCTGCGGTTAGGGGAAGGTATTCGCGCATCTCAAGCGAATATGGTGGTGGGCTGAAAGACTTTCCGAAGACAAAATATTATTTCCAGACGTGCAAAGTGTGCGGCAAGAAGAGGCGAGGACACATTTGCATGCCCACTACCACGGAAATTGCAGAAACTGAATCATGCTTGTTTTACGGCGTATTCGAATGGCGATTTCCGTTTGACACGATTGAAGAACAGTCACAATTGTTGTGATAATTGCCATAAGTTGTCTTGTTTGCACCAGAAATGACAAACCAATAATCTCCTCATGACGCTTCCCAACTTTGGACAGTTGTCGCTGGGAGCGCCTGGAGGTCATGGCGGTAAGCAAAGGGGGAGAGCCTTTCTATTTGTTGTGGCCGACGGTTACCCGGAGAAGGGGATAAATGAGCCAGTTTTGCTTCTGTTGTCACACAAACATAATCACGGCGCGTTTGGTGTACCGGGTGGATTGCAGGATGCCTCCGACATTAAAGGAAGAAACCTAGCCGCCGCGTTGCAGGTCACCGCAATGCGCGAGTTTGTCGAAGAATTCCTTGCGTTTGAAAAGAAAACGCATGGAATTAGTAAACAGAAGGCGGCCGCGACGATGATGGTTGGTCTGTCCAATTCCCCTTTATCTGGAACGATTTACACAGGCCAGACGACAAAGGCAGACATGGGCTCATTCGTTCTTCGAGTTCCGAGTGCTCTTGCCTTTGAACGAGCTGCGTCTGCACTTAACCCTAATATCAAACCAGGCGCATCCAGACAACAAAAGCGGAACACGCCTATCAGTAACGAGATGGCGGGGTATGCATGGGTATCAAAATCGGCAATTGCCTACGCTGTAAATAACAACGTGCTTGATAGTTATGGTCAGCTGCAAGTGATGGACACGCAAGGCGTGACACTCGCCGTGAGGAATTATTCGTTGGGAAGTACACGCGGAGGAAAAACATTCAGCCCCAACACGTTGGCAAAGGCGATGTTTTTGTAGTGACAAAGAATGCCCGCAATACGAGCACACAACTCCACGAAGGTCCTCGCTATACCACATCATGTGATTCTTGNAGCGTTTAGTNAGAGCCATGCCACGCACAGTTTTGAGTAAAATCTATGTCGGGCTCCCTGCCCATGTCACATGGTCCCTGAGAAGCGATTTTAATCTCGAGCAAAAGATAGCAACACTCGGAAATCGTAAACTGAGTATCTTAAGCGAGAAATTTGTAAATGTGGGTCTTGAAGAGGAGGAGAGGCATCGCATCGTCCTGTGCGAACTNACCGGTGACGTGGGTGTTAAAATGCTAGGGATTAAGACAAAGGACCTTTCCAGCAGCATATCTTCAAAGTGCTACGTCCACAAGTTTGACGAAGAACATGGCGCAAGGTTTTTGGTAGATGTGGCGATCAAAAGGTTGGGCGTTTCAATTGGAGGTAAGCAGTGGTGCGTTCCGCTAGACGAGAACAGCTGTTTTCTTTTCACTTGTCTTGATGTGAGTGTAGGGCTTGCTGGCTTCGGAAGCATGATCGAACTTCAAATAGAAAAGCAACTGAGGGCCAGTCACGAGGCCTTCCCAAAGCACGCATGTGACTATTTTGCGTCCACCCCTAGGCAACCAATGCTACCTGCAATACGGGAGGTTTCCGAAGTTCCAGAAACACCCGTCTTTTCAGAGATCGCAAAGCCTCGAACCAAAGGCGTCCCTTTTTCTAAACTGCTTTTCGGAACATCATTAACTAGACAAAGACGGCATCGCGCGCTTACTAAAGACACTTGCAGCGTGATAGTAAGTGTTAGACCAATGCACGCGCGATTACTGTTGTTTTGTGGTTGTGCAAACGAGGTTGACGAGATAGTTGAATAATTAATAGCTCAATGCCCACCGATCTCACGACCAAGGTTAATTTGCTTCTGCATGTCTATCAATTCGTCTATGCGCGCTTGCTCGGCCTCTCTCAACTCCCTTCGCCGCGCGTGGCCGGCCGCAATGCTTTCTGCCTTACCCTCTTCGGATGCATGCGCATGTTGCGTACTCTGTTTTCCCGCACGTTTATGGGCATGAGCGCGTGCACGACTTCCCGACCACCTTTGTTCACGAGGTGCCTTTTCGTGGGCTCTTGCCGGCCCCGATTGTTCAGTAACAAGCGATGGGCACAGAGGCGACGGCGGCGGCAGAGGATTAGTGGCAAGGCCGAAAGGAGAGCAGCACTCCGACCTCGACCTCAGTGCTCCAAGCTCTCTGAATATTGAGGCGAGTGTAATGTCCACGAGGCCGTCGTTTACGGGAGATCTGGTGTAGCGACAGATGCAGTGTATGTACGTTCCCAGCTTGAACAGGGGCAAATCTAGATGTTGGTCCCGAAGCCAAACAAAAACCTGGACGTCGGCATCGGCACCGTCACGCCTTGCCTGTTTCAGAATTTCTGCATATCCGCTGAATCTCCTTAGGAATGCGTCGTGTGCAGCAACACTACCATATTTACGCGATGCAGATTTGTACGACTTTGCAATTTTCTCAATCCTGAAGCCGCATTCTTCGGCAGTGTGATTCGTCGCCACCGCAAGATAAGACACCGCCCAGTCGTTAATCGGATCTTTCGCTTCTGGCAAAAGGGCCATCAAGCCGGCGACGAAGTTGCGCATGATGCCCGCCATAAATTTGGATTTAAACATAGAGTTGCTCAGCCTGGGCAGCTCCGTAGAAGATTCGTCATCCCATACCTTGAGAATGCCCCCCACTTCCTTAGATAGCTTACTGTAATCATGCACAATGAACGAGATGTGTGTGGCGAACGCGAAGCTGTTGATGTCATAGATCATAACCTCAGTCGAATAAAGCACTGTAAACTATCGCACCAAATAGAGTTGGTGCCGAGGTGTCGGCGCCGTGGCCTTAAGCGGTCAAAATGTCGAATGAGAAATGTGAGATTTTAAGGGCTTGGAGTGAAACGCTAAGCGCATACGTCCAGTATATGAAACACAGGCCCGGTAACGCCAAACTTATAGAGATGGCAATGTCGAGACGTGGAGAGTTGGCTGCAGAGAGCAATGACGAGAGCTCCAGAGTGGAGATGGCATGGGTCGAAGTGGCTCTCAAGTCAGACCTTACTTACTACGATGCCGCCCAAAGGCCATACATAAAAAGGATGCTTGCGCTTTACAAGGATGGTCGTCTTCATGGGAGCACGAACATGACACGAGAACAGCGAAGTGTGATAGATCCCTTTGTGAAGGAGATCGAGAGCAAGATGTGGATTAACTTTGCTAAGCAATCGGCGGCACAGTCCCTCCTCTCTCTTTCGCACGGGACAGCTCATTAGATAATAACTATTACATTAAACGTACTCAGTGTGGAACAATGTGTGACGACTGTGACGGTGTTGTCTCATTTGCATACCTCTGCTGTTGCTGTAACGAGATTATAGCGGAATACCTTCCAGAAAAAGACAAAAAGAAGAAAGAACCCCCAACACCTCCACTGATGATGGTGAGAGAAGACAGTGCTTATCAGACTCTGTAAATAAGCACCGAACGCCGCTGGTTTGGTGAGAAAGCATGCTCGGGAACAACACCCGATTTTCTGGTTGGGAGCTCTGGTCTCTTGCACTGTGGTGGGCAGCATGGAGCTTGGCAGACACCTTTTTGCTGCGATTTTCTCCATTGGCAGAAGTGTGCGTTATAATCGTGTGCGCACTTGTTGCAGTCGTGTCACATTTGCAAGCAGTAATGGGCGTTTTGGGGGTCTGTCATAGGGGTATTGAACTTAAGACATTACAGACGGAGCAGTCGTCGTCATAGTTAGAATGTTTGTTTTGAGTTTGACATTTTGTTAATTAAATCCACCACGCACCACTTCCAATAGGAATTTAGGCGCAGGTATCATGACACGAAATGTACAACTGGCTAAGAACAAAATATTTACACTTTCCCGCCCTCAGCGCGCTACGCATCCCACGCATCCCTCACGTAACGCTTAGGGTGCCGACCCTTTGTCTCGCGATCATTGTTCATCTTCTTCTCGCCATACTTCTTGTCCCACCATTTCCAATCTTCTTCGTCAAAGTCGGCTTGTGCACTGCCTCCATTCTTATCCGAACGGTCACGACGTGCCTGGCGCGCCTTCTCAATTTCGGTTATGGAGACGGGGCTTGGGCCTCAGGAAATGGCAGCCGTCTTTGGAAGTTCAATTGCTTTTCCTAAAAGGCTACCAATCGGCATACCAACTTCCTGACGCGGACGGACGGACATGAGTTCACTTTTACCAGTACACCAGGTTCCTTGCTTATCTTGAGCCTTCTACGCAGCCTTCATCGCGAGTAGTGCACTCGACCTCGATTATGGCAGGTTCAATGAGAACACGTGTACCACTCGTTGGTGGCATCGTTACGTGACTCTCCCACTCCAGCAAGCGTTTTCTGACCGATAAAAAATCCGTAACTTCTATCCATCGATCCGACAGTATGTTGAGCGATGAGAAGACGTTTCCGAACGCATTTGACAACATTGTTACCTTTCCCAAAGTGATCCTTCTATCATCGTCATTAGAAAACAGGAGAGGTGCTGCAAGAAGGTACGGCAGAATTGCCATGGACTGCTCATAGGCTCCAAGCCAGAGCGAGAAGGCTGCAAATCTTTTGTAAAGCAAGTGGTAGTTCGTTCTGACATCTTGAAGAATCCTCTTAAAATGTGACAATAGGGGCGTTGTTGCAGAGGTTGGATCTTCTTCTAGCAAGACTAGCTTCTTGCGTAAGTCCGCTTCAACACGTTGATTCTCAACCTCCAAATGTACAAGTGGCCAGCCCAAGAAAACAGAGATCAATATTCCAGCGACAGCTATTATAGCGCATAGCAAAAAAAGCCACGCGTCAAAAAGGCCAATCGGTTGAACCTCTGAGCCAAGTCTGATCAGAAGTGGTGTAAATGTTATCAGAGTGAGGACGGAATCCAGAACGACGACGCAGCATCCTTGTATTCCTCTTGAAAACCTCTGTGTGTCTTCATGCACACGTTGGTTCCCATTTTCGACCTTTTTGTCATCAACGCGCCAACGCGCGATGTATGTCTTCATAAGCCGCATGCGCCAATTCAGTGTCCACATGTTGGTGACCAGACCAACTAATGGATGAATCACGACACTAGGAATGCACAACATCCCAAACTCTACTAGAAGCTCACATATTTGTCGGCGACCCTGCTCCCTCGTCTGTACATCGCCGGACCCGAACTCTGCAGCAGAACCACCCAGATCGTAGAACCGCCCGTACCAGTCGTTCATTCTATATTTTATGTAAGCGCGTAGCAGAGCATGCAATACAATAATTACAAGCCCAATCCACGCAAAGAGACAAGAAGTGAATCGCCCTTGTAAAAAGAACTCGCGAAACATCTTTGCGGCAGTTAGATGTGGAGTATTGGCATATGTGAAGCTGTGTGCTTAGCGCTGTTCTTTCTCTCCATAATCCACCTCGGCCTCAACCTCAATCAGGTATTCGCAGCGCGGGTTTGGTTTTCCGATCAACTCGTTCGCAATGTAATAGTTAGCTTCCTTGTGGCCGTTGTGAAGGTCGGTTTTGATGAACTGCACACACCCAGGGACATAATGGTGCCTGTTGACTTCTACATCTGCAAATAGCCTTGCAAAAGCTATTCGGAATGCCGCCTTCCTGGCCATTATGTCGGAGTCTTTGGCTTTTTTCTCATCGCACATGAGGAACAGGTTGAGCTCATTAATCGCGTCTTTTGCGATGAACTGAACAGACCTTGAGCTCAAAACCTTCCCGTAGTTGACCACAAAGGGCGCGTGTCCGCTGATGTAGACCGCGACAACCACGTTGCTGTGGGACGCTATGGCGTGGCGCGGAAACGTGTAGATGGCATTTTGCATGTCGTGCTTTAAAACAAACTTGTCCAGGTTTTCGCGAGAGGAAACAAACTTCAGAAGCTCATCCCATTCGGTAGTTGGGCGCTTAACGTCGCGTAGCCAAACTTCCAAAGCGCCGACGCACTCATTGTGGCACCGTTCTTTCATAGCACCAAGTATTTGGCGCACACCGACATCCCCGCAAGGGGTAGAATCTAGACCTAAAATTCGGAGCTGTGGCAAAGACCTTAACGATGCCGAAAGGTGCTTGCACTCGACCATCGTTTTGCAAAGGTACAGATTTTTCAGGTTTGGAAAAGTCGAAGCGATAACTGAAAGGTCGATGTCTGTTATGCCAGTGCGTGTGATTGAAAATGTGCTCACGCCTTTGAACGGTCGCCACCTCGCATCAAGAAAACTCGCGTCTAAGACTTGGTTGCCACCAAAGTACAACTCTGAGCGCTGTGCATTGTCATTGACAAAGTGGTAATGGTCTTTCAAGCACCCCACTATTGCCTTGAGTCGGGTTGTGCAAAGACAACACCCATTCATTCTTAGTATTTGCAGATGTGAAAAATCCCGAATGCTCTTCACGACCAGTTCGAATGCTTGGTCTCCAAGAGCACCCAAATCACAGGAAAAGAAAGAGAGTGATCTCACTCTCTCGGGGTCACACTGTCGTGCAAACTCTCTTAGACTGTCCGCGTGCCATTCGCAAAACCTTTCAAAACGCAGCTCTCCGAGGTAAACCTCAGGAAACTCTTTCTGCATCTTCTGACCTTGTATCCCTTGCGTTGTGGGCTATGGTTCAGGAACCGGCGCCGGTCTTCGGCGCCGGTCTTCGGCGCCGGTCTTCGGCGCCGGTCTTCGGCGCCGGTCTTCGGCGCCGGTCTTCGGCGCCGGTGACAATCTGCGGCTTTGATGAGACCAGCAACGCTAGAGCAAAGGGATGGGAGTTAAATTCATCAGGGAGTGATTATCATTATCATTGTAGTTATCGATATTGATATTATGTGATTACTACGATTGTAATCTATTAGCGCTTCGCTGTCTCTACAACTAAGTGTAATATATAGTGAAACTATTGGAGTTGAATGTGGCTTGTGGCGGCGCACCGCGCGCTGTGTTGGACCGGAGCCGACGCATGTGTTTTTTCACACTATGTAATGTTAAGTGTTGGGGGCAATTCTCGGTGCAGCATCGTGAATGTGTAAAGTAAGAAGATAAACCAAACGGTTCACGCATCAAGCAAGTGTGGTTTCAAGCTCGCTAACAGGCGGTTAAGTCTTACACCGAGTATCACGTGCCAAAGAGTATGATCAATGCAGTGAACAGCGGAGGTGCCGGATGGAACGGGGGGCTAATGACAAAGTCTGGTAACCCAACTTCGGTGGGTGGTCAAGGGTTCGGAAATGCTGGAACGGCGGCCTCAAATCCAACGGCCGTTCCTAGTTCAGGAATTCTCGAGGCACGCAATAACCGTGGCTCAAATGTTCGCATCCCGTACGCACGGCTAGTGCCAATGCACGGGCGGGGTGATAGTAGAGCTGGATACGGCGCCTCTGCGGCCGACGACAAAACCGGTACGAACAGCGTTTACGTAAACGGAAAAGTTGCNTTGGAGTANGATGGCCTTCGTACCGGCGAACTTGCTTGGGTTCTTGGACGCCGCTTCAAGAGCATCAGTGGTAATGAGGCTTTGTACGAGAAGCAACTTGCGTTTGGATCTGGCGTCGATCGCATGCAGCGTATGGCGTCGACGGACTGGATTATTGCAATGTTTCAAAGCAAGCTAGCCAACAAGGAGATTGCGCTGCACGATATTGGGCTTGACAGTGATCTAATGAAGACCATGGACGCAAACCTGAACACCTACTCTCAGTATCTGGCGGGATCCACCGCACTGAACGTCCGCGACATTACCAAGACTTTGCATGGCCTGAGCAAAGATGGATCAGCTCCCATGGATGAGAAGTCGCAGGGCATTTTTGCAGCAGAAATGGGGCCGTTCCTTCGCGGCATACAAGTCGACAGCGACGCGGTGGAAGTAAAGGACTCCTACGGCATGAGTGTGTACCATAATGTTCCACGCAACTTGGGAGATTCGTTGGCATTTGCCGCTCTCGAAGCACAACTTCGTCTCAACAACCTGATGGACTGGTCCCCAGACGGCGTTGTACTCTCTAAGCTTGAATCGCCAGCCGACGACCAGGTGGCCTCGACCGCATTGGACGCCCAATCCGCTCAGCTCTTCAACGTCGCAATCCAAGGTCCCGCGATCTCCACTTCGTGGACGAGCGACGTCCGCGATTCCAAGCTGGAGTGCCAACCTCTGGACAAGTGCTTCATTTGCCTCGTCGCCGACCTGAACTGGGCCTCAACTGATAACGTGGACANCACAACAAAGTCGATGTTCGATGCAGCGGCAAACGCTCTCGATGACGCCCGCGCCGAAGTAGGCAACGCAATGCAATCACTAAAAGAAGCCGAGAAGGGTTCTCCTGCTGAGGCAGCTGCCAATAATCTGCTCGCCGATGCAATCCTTAAAGCGAATGGCGCGTCGAAGGACCTTTCAAACATTGGCAATGGCTTTACGACCCCACGCGAAACGCAGGCTGCGAATGATGTGGCTGACATGAACGCGGTGACTGCGGATTCCACTTTGGAACCCGCAGCAAAGAAGGCAGCGCTTCGGAAGATCCAGGATGCGATCGCGACGCGCGAAGAGAATGCCAAGTTTACGACCACCGCGCAACTGGATGCATATAANCGTTTGCAGCGCAAGCTTCGTACGGGAGAATCCAAGGTCGTAAAAGCAACGCTCCGAAACTTCAGACTCATTCGTTCAACGTCTTCGCACATGACGAACTATTCTCATTTCAACCCGAGCAGCCCCAGCTCAAGGTGTGGCCTTGGGCTCGGTGAAACCCACGGTTCCTACATCGTTGGTGCGTGGTGCATCGGAAACGTCATGGATTCCGCCGCGTCGCGTTCGACCATTGGCACGCTCGTTCGCACAACTCCGACAAGCATGGCTCTGAACATCAATGTGAATATCGAGTGGTGGTCCGGTGACAAGCTCTACAAACACTACATGGACAACGACGAGCATCGTACGAACATGCGGGGTAAGCACGAAAAGCGCAAGGCTGATAGCTACGCCGACTCCGACGTTAAGAAGTCAAAGGGACTAGCTGCGCAAACAATAAACGCTGGTGTAAAAGAGAAGATTGACGCTCGCGCGCCGGGTTCGAGTGCTCTCCCCTCGCGTTCGCGGCAGGCCGTGCGCGCCTGATTCTCAAAGGCTACCAAGCTGCAGGTTTAAGCAGAGAAACTCCCCCCCAAAAGCCGTGTTGTGTTTCGTGTCATGTTCTTTTTAAAATCGCTAAGTACTTTGTTACATACATTTCCCAAGGAACTCAGACCACCATTCAAAATCATGGGCTTGAAGTGTAACGCAAAAAACGGTGTCAAGGCGCAGCTTCGTGAGCGCTTCCCGTCCGCGTTTAGGAAGTTCGAAACTCTTGTTGACGCAAGAAACGCCTCGTCGGCTTCGAGAGAAGAGGCATTTGCATGCATTGATGGTAATGTGTTGATGATGGCCGTGCCGCAGAATTGTCGCACCTTCGACGCTTACGTGGCGATCGTTTACAGTTCGCTTCTCAGAGCCATCGCGACAGCGATGGTGACAATTGTCGTTTTCGACGATCCCTCNGCAATGACCGAAGCNAAACTCGACGAGCAGCGGCGACGAGACAGCGCCCGCGCATCAACGTCCGTGCTCTGTAGCTCCGACATTAGTGCCCCAAAAGATGACGATTATACTAAAGAGTACATGGTGAATTCTGACGACGTGCACGCCTTGAAGTCGTGTCGTGGCACTCGGATGAGATTCTTTGACGAAGTGGCGATGACAGTGATGGATCGCCTTAAACTGCAGATATCAAAGTGGGAAAAATCCGGTCACGCTGGAGGATACGTAGTGATGGATGGAATTGATAGCAGAGGTGCCAGTCGAGGAATGAGCGACACAAGAGTTCCAGGTTTCGTAAGTTCTTCAATTGGCCTTGCCGAAATATTTCAACGCGGCACGAAAATCGGGGAAGGCGACCTGAAATTGGCCGCTCTAGGGAGGCGCGTCAGAGAATTGTCAAACGAAGGGGTCGAGTATGAGACTACTGAGCAGAAGGATCACGCAGAACGTTTGAAATGCACAAAGTTGACAATGTGCACGACGATCGATACGGACAGCTTTGCCATTGAATTGATAGAAGAAGCACGACGGTCAGCGGAACCGACAAGTCCAGCGAACACGTTACTTTGCATGCGTGAGAGAGCAAAAAAACGGGACAGGGATGATGACTGTGAGTCACATTATCTTTGTTGTGACGTATCTTTGCTTCACGCGTCACTCCAAAAGCACATGTGGGGAGTGTCACGAAATCCCGAGCCCATTGAGCAAAGAAGTGCCATTTCATTGCTCGTTGCCGGGTGGTCGATCTGTGGCTGCGACTTTGTTGAAATCAAGGGGATGAGGTCAGATGTCGTATTCGACGCAATTTCTGAAGTCGTCAAAACGCGGGGCGACAGTCTCGCAAAAATGCAGCATGCTTGGAAAGGCGACCGTTCGGCATTGACCCTGATGCATCAACCACTCCGGGATCTAATGATGATCTGTGGCACTAGGTTGTTAGACATTAAGTCCTCTAAGAAAATGGACACGATCGACAACGTTCGACAACCAGACGAAATCGTACTTAATCGAGTGTCTTGGATCGTGGCGTACTGGAACTCGTGCGAGTTCAGAGGCAATATGCAGGAGTTCGG
>JGI26273J51734_10001054_pt1 | contig 14674 bp, 10 predicted proteins | sample SaaInlV_125m_DNA_FD_51734 | JGI IMG/M metagenome (IMG submission 51734) | reverse complement strand
CAAGGTTTCAGAGTTTTAAGAACTTATGATGTTCATCATAAATTTGCAGAAAACACTTTAGAATCTATCAGGCAACTTCAAGAGGTTGATGGTACTTTTGAGATGTATGTGATGCTTGGAGCATGGATCGATTGTGAAAACTCATTTACAGATTCACCAAATCACAATCAAGAGGATGCTGAAGGCAACACAAAAGAAATAAATGAAGTTGTAAGGCTCGCCAATAAATATCCTGAGATAGTCAAAATTATTGCTGTTGGAAATGAGTCTATGGTTCATTGGGCATCTAGTTACTTTGTATTACCTGGTGTTATTTTAAAATGGGTTAATTACTTACAAGATTTAAAATCATCTGAAGCTCTGCCAAAAAATTTATGGATAACAAGCTCAGATAATTTTGCATCTTGGGGCGGTGGTGGTTCTGAGTATCACAACGAGGACTTAAATAGTCTAATAGAAGCAGTTGATTACATCTCAGTTCATACCTANCCATTCCATGACACGCATTACAATCCAGTGTTTTGGAAGCTTGAGGATAAGTCTTTATTGGAAAATAAACTTGATGCTATCCATCATGCAATGAAAAAATCTGTTGAGTATCAATATGAACAATACCAAAGCGTTAAAAGCTATATTGAAAGCATTGGAGTGACTAAAGCCATTCATATAGGAGAGACTGGTTGGTCATCAGTTGCAACTGATCTATATGGAGATGATGGCACGCATGCAGCCGACGAGTACAAGCAAGCAATTTACTTTAATTTAACTACTGAATTATGTAAGTCTCTTCAGATATCATGCTTTTACTTCTCAGCTTTTGATGAGCCATGGAAAGATTCATCTAATGAATTTGGATCAGAAAACCATTTTGGCCTCTTTACTGTTGAAGGCAAGGCAAAGTATGCTCTATGGAATGGTGTTGATAANGGCACTTTTTCAGGCTTAGGTCGAAATGGTAAGCCTGTTGAAAAAACTTATGGTGGTAACGANGAAAACCTACTAAACAGGGTTAAGGCACCCTCAGCCCAAAATATGGAGTAATAATTATGACAAATAAATTAACATTAAATATTTCAGCATTTCTTCTATTTTTATCATTTTCTATATTTTCAGATGATGTTCAGGTTTCACAAAACAAGCTATTGCTTGATGGGAATGCATTTTATATTAAAGGTATTTGCTACCACCCAGTCCCATTAGGCTCAAAATACAGAAGCTTTAACAAAATTGATCAAGATCTCGCATTAATGAAAGAGGCTGGCATCAATACAATAAGGGTTTACGAGCCTATCGATGATATTGAAATTTTAAATAAAATCTCATCACATGGTATCAAGGTCATCATTAGCTTTGGCTTCAATCAAAATGGTTTCTTTGATATTTTGTCGGGAACTTTCATAGATTACGTTGAAAAATACAAGGATCATGATTCAATTTTATTATGGGAACTTGGAAATGAGTATAACTATCACCCAGAATGGTTCGGTGGAGATATAGCAAATTGGTATAAAGCTCTTAACGATGCCTCTAAGAAAATACATATGATTGATAAACATCATCCAGTATCAACTGCCCATGGGGATTTGCCTGATGAACAAGCTCGCAGTTTGGTAAGTGATATAGATATGTGGGGTGTGAATGTATATAGATGGGACCAGCCTGTTTCTATCTTAGAGCAGTGGGCGGAAGTAAGTGATAAGCCTATTTATTTTGCTGAACTTGGAAGTGACAGCTATATGACTATAACTAGAGATATTTATGAAGAGGGTATAAGTGAATTAGCACAAGCAGATGCTAATAAGATTATGCTTGATGCAGTAATAGATAATATTGAATTAAGTGCAGGCACTGTTATTTTTCAGTTTGCCGATGGTTTATGGAAGGCTGGAAATCCATCAAAGCAAGATGTAGGTGGCTGGGCTCCTAATAGTAGCGGCGTGCCTTATGATGGAACTGCCAATGAAGAATTCTTTGGAATAGTTGATATCGATAGAAATAAGAAAAAATCCTATGAAGTAGTTAAAACTATTTTTAATAAACCCGTTGCTAACTAGATATTTAATCATCAAATATGTATCTATAAAAAATATATAATATGGATATGAATCAACAGCAAACTCAAACAAAGTTAGTTCCACTCAAGCACAAGATTGCATTTGGTGTCGGTATGTTAGGGAATCAAATGTTCCCAGCAGCCTTAGGCATCTTTATGGTCGTATTGATACAAAACCTAGGTTTTAACCCATTGTTATACGGTGTTATTGCTTTTGTTCCAAGACTTGTTGATGCTATTACTGATCCACTAATGGGTTTTATTTCTGATAATACTAAATCAAAATGGGGTAAGAGAAGACAGTATGTTTTTATTGGCGCTATTTTAACTGGCTTATCATTTATTGCTATGTGGCAGTTGTACTCAGTAAACGGAATAGTATTTAATTTCTGGTATTTTTTGGCTCTTTCGCTTGCATTCTATCTTGGTATTACTATTTTCAGTATTCCCTTTGTTGCTATGGGTTATGAGATGAGCGATGACTTTCATGAAAGAACTCGAATCATGGCTATATCTCAATTTATAGGCCAATTTGCATGGGTTGTTGCTCCATGGATTTGGGTAATTATCTACAATCCTGATTTGTTTGATAGTCCTGAGAGCGCGACGAGACAACTTGCTGTAATTATTGGAATAGCCTGCATGCTTTTTGCTATAACTCCTGCATTATTTATAAGTTCAAAATCTACACTTGAAGACAAGAATTTAATACCTTTAACTAAAGAGAATATTGGGAAGAGTTTTAAAAATATATTTGTTATTTTTAATGATGCATTCAAAAATATCCCATTCAGAAAGCTTTGTATTGCAACATTTTTAGTATTCAATTCTTTCCAAACTATTGCAGCATTTTCTTTCTTTATCATTGTTTACTATTTATTTAATGGCGATGCTGGTGCTGCTGGTGTTTGGCCAACCCTCCATGGTTCTGTTGGTGCCATATGTACAAGCTTTTTAGTCATTCCTATATTGTCATTCATGGCTCAGAAAATAGGGAAAAAGAATACTTTTGTAATCTCTCAAGCAGTTTCTGTTGTTGGTTATATTCTTTTTTGGTTTTTATTCATCCCAGGAAAACCATATATGTTTTTATTTGCTTTGCCATTCTTTTCATTTGGTATAGGCGGTCTTTTTACATTGATGATGAGTATGACCGCAGACGTTTGTGACTTGGATGAACTGGAGAACGGGCTACCAAGAAAAGAAGGGTCATTTGGTGCAATTTATTGGTGGATGGTTAAGCTAGGTACGGCTGTAGCAGGTCTTTTTTCTGGTTTGATTCTATATTATGTCGGTTTTGAAGCAGGCGCTTCTGTTCAGCCAGACGGCGCAATGAGCGGTCTTAGATTTTTTTATTCTGCAATTCCAATTCTTGGTACCCTTGGGGCAATTTATGTAATGAGAGATTACGACATAGACGAAGCAAGGGCAGAAGAAATCAAAAAAGAACTGCAAATTATAAATAGTAAATAAATATGTCATACAGAAATGAAAAATTCCTATCTTTATTGGGTAAAAATCTAGATCAGCTTCAGGAAAATGATCTTCAGGAGATTTCAAGAAATATTCTTGATGATGGATTGCATGGCATCTGCTTTAGTCTTTACGAAGACGGTCAGGAGCCTGGTAATGATATTACCGATGAACAGATTATAAGAAGGTTGCAAATACTAAAACCCCATACTGAATGGATAAGAACATTTTCATCTCTGGATGAGCATGGAAGAATTGCACAATTTGCAAAAGGATTAGGGTTCAAGACTCTTGTTGGAGCCTGGTTGAGTAGTGATAAGGGTAAAAATGAAGAAGAAATCAATGGGCTGATTGATCTTTCTAATGCTGGTTTTGTCGATGTTGCCGCAGTTGGCAATGAAGTCATTTACAGAAAAGAGTTAGATGAAGAAAGTCTTGTGAGTTATATAAATAATGTAAAGCAAAGAGTTAATGTTCCAGTTGGGTATGTTGATGCATATTATGAATTTAGAGATAGACCAAATATTAGCGATGCTTGTGATGTCATTCTTGCAAACTGTTATCCATTTTGGGAGGGTTGTTCTGCAGAATATGCGCTGATATATATGAAAGACATGTATCAAGAGGCAACTAAAGCAGCTAAGGGCAAGAAGGTTATTATTACTGAAACCGGTTGGCCGAGCGAAGGGAGTAGTCTTGGCGGTGCAAAGCCATCATATTCAAATTACTTAAAATATTTTATCAACTCACAACTCTGGTCAAAGAATGAGAATATTGACATGTTTTACTTTTCATCATTTGATGAATCATGGAAGGTTGATGCAGAAGGGGATGTGGGTGCTTTTTGGGGTTTGTGGGATAAGTTGGAGAAGCTTAAATTCTAGTTACAAAAGTTATTTTTTATTTATTTTCATTTAAATTATTTTGTGTATAATTCACATCTATTATGGCAGACAAAAAACAAGTAAAAGTATATTTAATCCCAGAAGGTGAAACGCGTGATCATCACACATATCACTATACTGCTATTAAAACTAGAAAATTCACTCTTGAGAATAAGAAGATGAGAATGAAGAAATTCAATCCAGCTAAAAGAGTGCATGAGTGGTTTGTAGAGGCTAAGTTACCTCCTCATAATTAGGTCTCAGAAAGTCTAATTTCAGTTGAAGAGATATCATCTCTAAAACTACCCTCATTAAATCCAGTACATCTCGATCTTATCTTTGATGGTATATTTATATCCTCTAGCGATATAAATTTATCCTTAACCTTTCTTCCAAAAACAAGAAAATGAATATTATGGTCATTAAACCTTTCAACATGCTCGTTCATGTCTTTATTACTTGAATAAAATTTTTCATCAAATACTCTCAAAAGAGTATCTGCTCCAATAATAAATACACTGTTTGGGAACATTTCTGCCTTCTCACTAAATCTTCCTGCAGAAGTCATCACCCAGCTATCATTTTCATCAAATTGATCTAAAGTCCTTTTAATTTCTTGGAAGGTAAGAGGAGGTTTATCAGCATTTTTTGCACATATTTCAAAAGTAGTTTGCATACCTGTTTTCTTTTCAGCAAGATCTCTCATTCTTATATGGCCTTCATGTAAGGGGTTGAATGAGCCTGGAAAAATTAGTTCAGGTTTAGATTTGGAGCTAGAGACATAATTAACTTCATTATTTAGAAGCTTTATCCATGATTTTTCGGCAACTGTTTTACTGAGATCAACATTTTCACTATGGCTCGGTTTTTCAACTTTAATTCCACATGCCTCACCAAGTAAGTGCATTACATAATTAGCAATAAGCTCCTCTTCTTCCTTTCTTGATCTTGTATTTTTATCGAGTATGCAGGCAACTGATTTAGTGTATGAAGAGGTCTGAAGAACAATATAAAATTTATGATCACCAATTTTTGTGTAAGTAGTTGCAAGACTTGCGGTGATTGAGATGCCTATAAGATATTTTGATTTTGTTTTACTAGCAATCTTGGAGCAGGATTTATAAGCATTGGCAGCCATACTCAAGCAAGTCTGCATTGAGCAATAATGATCTGGCTTCTTATTCAGGTAGGCATCCATAGATTCTTTTGCATAAGGTATATATGACTCTAAAATTGTATTGGATGCACCTGGAACCTGCAGAAGAGATGAAATGGCCTCAGTACCACCACCACTAGACACAATTGTTACCTTAAAAGGGCTTTGATGTATTTTTTTTATTAACTCTTGCATGGGAAATAGGGTATTTGTTGCATTTTAACCTAATAAACAACAATTATTGTTAGAATAATTATATGAATAAATCATTTAATTTTTTTTGGATGCTGGTGCTGGTTTCTTCATTTAGCCTTCATGCCTATGAGGTCAAGCAAACAATTTTTGCTTTTTGGGATAAGCCAGATGTCAATTTATTATATAAATTACCAAAAAATATAGACGCCAATACTAAGGTTCTATTTATAATTCATGGTCAAAGCAGAAATGCTGATAGTTATATTGACCACTGGGTTGATTTGGTTGAAGAGAAAAATGTAATTCTTGTTGCGCCACATTTTAAAAGATCAGATTATAGATACTTCTTTCTTCTAGAGACAGCAAATTCCAATGGCGTTATCAACAAAAATGAAAGTGGCTACTTAATAAACTCAATTGATACATTTTTTAGCTTTTTTAAAAATAAATATAAATTAGATACTAGTAAATACTCTATGTTTGGGCATTCAGCTGGAGGTCAATTCTCTCACAGGTATTTGATGTTGAGTGACAACCCTAAGATTGACAAAGCGGTGATTGCTAATCCAGGTTGGTATACTTTTCTTGCTGGAGCTAGATACCCATATGGTATTAAAGATATTCCCGTAAGCATTTCTAATGAAGGTATTAAAAATTTTTTAAGTATGAGGAATACCCTTATGCTTGGAAGCAAAGACACTGGATCTTCAAGCTTAAACACTTCTCCTGGGGCCATGAAACAGGGTGAGGATAGACTTTCCAGAGGTAATAACTATTTTGAATCTCTCATCAAAACAACGAAAGAAAATGATATTCCATTTCGATGGAACTATCATCTAGTTGAGGGCGTAGATCATGATTTTAGAAAAATGTCTGATGCAGCTGCAAAAGTACTGCTTTAAAATATTTCCTTAAAAAAAATATCACTTTTCCTTTTTACTTTCTCTTTAAAAGGCTCTTGGAACTTGCTTAACGTATTATAAATAAGACCCATACGCGGATTTTTTGACAACAAGCCTTGGTTCTTCATTAAGAAATTCCAATAGAGATAATTAAAAGGGCATGAATCATCTTCGATTGTATTTTTTGGGTTGTACTCGCAGGAAGAGCAATAGTTAGACATCCTATTTATATATTTTCCACTAGCAGCATAGGGTTTTGAGCCAACCACACCTCCATCTGAAAAAGTTGCCATTCCAAGTGTGTTTGGAAGTTCAACCCATTCGTAAGCATCAATATAAACCGACAGATACCAATCACATATATCACTTGGGCTGATACCGCTGAGCATAGCAAAATTACCAGTAACCATGAGTCTCTGTATATGATGGGCGTAGGCATTTTTTTTGGTAGTACTAACAACATCTGCAATACAGTGCATCTTTGTATCACCATCCCAAAAAAAGCTAGGCAATTTATTTGTATTATTAAAAAAGTTTAGCTCTTTATAGTGAGGCATATTCGACCAATATATTCCTCTAATGAACTCTCTCCAGCCAATAATTTGTCTAATAAATCCTTCAGTAGAATTTAACGGAGCCTCATTATTTCTATACCTACATTCAGCTTCCTCTATACAGTCCATAGGGTCAAGTAACCCAGAGTTGAGGTATGCAGAAAGAAGGGAGTGAAACATGAATGGTTCATTTGATTTCATAGCATCTTGAAATGATCCATAATTTTTAAAATATGTATCAAAAAATTCTAACATTTGATTCCAAGCCTCTTTATGAGTTGTTGCCCAATTAAAGTTTTCAAAATCACCAAATGACTTATTAAAAATTTTATCTACTTCAACCATCACACCAATGGTGAGCTCATCTGTTTTGATTGGTTTTCTGTCTGGAATAATCTCTTTAAGCGCTGATGCTCCTTTTCTATTTTCCTTATCAAGATTCCACTTTCCACCTTCTGGCTTCCCTTCATCCATGAGAACAGAATGTTTTTTTCTTATCCACCTATAAAAATATTCCTGAATAAGCGATTTTTTCCCTTTTGACCATAAATCAAAATCTTCTTCATTGGATACAAATTTAGTATCCTCTAGAACATTTAATATTATCGAATTACTCTGACAGAAGAACATTAGTTCTTTAAGAGTTTGATAATCAGACGGCTTGGTGACATAAAGCTTTTCAAATTGTTGTTCTGAAAATATTCTTTTTAAGGTTTTAGAAAGCCCTTGATGGTTTTCAGTGACTTTCTCATGGATCACTCGTTCATGTCTTATGGTTGGTATATATTTTCTAAGAGAGGTTATTAAATAAATTAGCTTTTGCTTATGATGAGGTAGCTCATAGAATGAACTCATTGGTTCAAAAAATAAAAGGCTATCTTCCTCACCTATGTTTTCATAGACTAAATTATTCTTTGATAGCTGATCTACAAATATCAATCCTAAAGAACTCATTCGCTAATTAGTTGAGCAAGATGTTTGCCTGAATCATATGCAGATTCAACTCTTGGTCCCAAGGCCCAGTCACCTATAGCAAAAACATTATCATTTATTTTCATATAACCTTCCTTGGTATAGTTTTTTTTACAAAGGGCATATCTCCATTTAAAAACTTTAATATTATCTGTAAATAAAGCTTTATCAATACCAAGAGATTTAACGATATCATCTATAGCTATACTTGCAATATCCTTGTTTTCAAGATCAAAAGAATTATTGCTAAAGTCCTGTGAGAAATGCATGGTAATTGAGATTGGTGACTCATCACAAAATGATCTTGATAAAGAAGCCCAACTCAACTTATCAGATATATTCTTATAGCAACTATGTGTAAAAGGCATATCATTTTTTAATAAAACACCCACTGCAAGACATTTTGAATATAGATCATCATTGAAGGTAGCATTAATATTGGCAATTATTAAATTGGGGGAGGGGTATTGAAGAAATTATTAAATCAAATTTTTTTTCTGGACTACCATTAAAGCTGAGCATGCTTTCTTTTAAGTTAATATTTGTAACTGATCTCTCCAGTTCTATTTTTTTATCAGCTAAGTGATATTTAACAACACTATGCAAGCCATCTCTGTGAACAAACTTATCAGATGACTTGATTATGGTTTGATTCAGATTGTCTAGTATCGTACCTGATAAAGTCTTGCATCCAGCAGCCTCTAAAACCCTTTTAAAATCTAATGAATGTGCTTTTGCATATTGTGCACCTAAATTAAATTTAATAATATTGCCTTTATGCTCTCTAGAATGCATTGTTAAGCGCCCACCAGCTGATCTGGCCTTGTCAAAAATAGTTATTTCATGAGAGCCCTTTAAGTTGGTAATAAAGCCAACTGTGCTCATTCCAGCACCAATTATTCCAATATCCATTTATTATCCTTGACACAAATGTCACATAAATGTAACATTGGCTTATATTTTATAACACAACTGTAACAAAGGAACTTAATATGAACAACACAACATCATTTAATTCATACATTAAGACTTTAGCTGAAAGAATTAATACCTTAATGAAGAGCGGAGACTTAACAACAATATCTAATCAAATTTTTAGATAAAACCAGAGAAGCCCATTTACATAATGGGCTAATTAAAACTTAACGACCTTTTTTAGAACAGTTTCTCCATCAATATTTTTTATTTCAGATACAACTATTTTTTGTTCAGTATCTATTTTTAATAAACCGTAATTAACATTTAACATCATTTCTCCAATTTGGAGAGGGTCATATTCTTTAGGCTCTTTAAATATTTTTTTAATTGCTTTATTCAAAGAAGATGAGCTAATTTCAAATAGCTCTCCATACTCATAGAAACCAGCCTTATGTCTATCTCCAGAAAGAATGATTGTTTTAGTTTCTTCTTTTTCTAAAAGATTCAAAAGCTTTGTTCGTTCTGTTGGAAAAATATTCCATTTCTCCCAGCTATGTCCAGTAGGTAGTACCTGTACCGATGAGAGAAGTATTATTAAGTCCGCTTCTTGAGAAATAACATCATTTAGCCAGAGCCATTGATCTTCACCAAGCATTGTAATATTTTTTTTATTTACTGGTTCGTAGTTATCCTTTCTGCTTTTTGTTGTACTTCTAAAATATCTTGTATCTAAACCAATAATATTTACTTTTAAACCATCAATATTAAGTATATTGTTAAAATAAGTACCTTCTTGGCTTCGCCTTTTATCGTTTTGGCTTGAGCCCCAGAAATCTAAATAAAGCCTTTGCGCTTCTTCTTTGAATTCATATTCGAAACCTCCATCATTCACTCCATAATCATGATCATCCCAAATATAAAAAACATCTTTNTCATTAAGCCAATTTGGAATCATNTTTTTTTGTTTTTTATAAGCAAGNTTCATTTTATTAAGCTTGCCATTAGGACTATCACCATAGACGTTATCACCAAGAAAGATAAATGAATCAATGTTTTCATTTTTAATACTCTTCCAGATAGGTTGNGGTAATTTTTGATCAAGACAAGACCCAAATGCAACTTTATATTCATCTGAAATGAGCTGGTTAGATGAAAAAATTAAAATTAAAAAGAAAAGTCTATGGGTATATAATTTATTCATAAGTGAAGTATAGCAATTTAGTAAAGAACTAATGAATAACAAAATCATTCTAATCATCAGCTGTTTTATTATTTCAAACTGTTCTGATAAAGATTCAAATCAAACCAGGTTAAGTGCTGTAATTTTACCTGAATACAGCTCTTTTGCAGTGGTAGCAGATTGCAGCCTTTCAAAAGGCAACTCACTTATAGATTTAGAATCATTTCTTTCATCCCAAGCCATATCTAAAGGAAATACAGACAGCTCAGTATCGGTGTTGTTTCCAAATAACTCCGCCTCTGTGAATACCTTTCTAATTTATATNAAAGGGGGGTCAGAAGTGGAGACCACCAATAGAATAAATAATATTTATATTGATGGATTAGAGTCTATTTCTACCTGTTCATATGAGCAACCCTCAAAATCTTTAACCCTTTTTACCAACCCATTAAATTTATCTCAGTCCGAAGATTATAATATTTCTGAAATTTTAAACTGTTCTTATAACGATGGTTACAGCTATGGGTCTTTTGTAATTGCCGTAGATAGGCTTATTCAAAAAATGGAAATGTTTAAATCAAAATATGAGATCGACTATATTGAATNAAGAGATGAAAACTCTTTTTTATGGGTAAATAGGTTTAACAATTCATTTTACGAATCAGAGCTGCCTGAGCTTTGGTTAAAAAATCCTGAAGAATCTTTAGAAATACAAAATGAATTTAAGGATAATGCAATTTGTAATAACGCGAGTGTGTATAAAGAATTTTCTCTTTAATCAAGAATTATTACTACACTAAGCTATACAAATATATTAGAATACTCGAATCTATTAGCGGGTATCGTATAATGGCTATTATAAGAGGTTTCCAACCTTTTGATGAGAGTTCGATCCTCTCTACCCGCTCCAATTTTATACATGAAACTAACTTACTATTAATTGAACCATTAAGTTTAAATGGGTTATATTGATACATTGTTTATAAATTATTGAATATGCATCATAAAAATAACAACCTTTTATTTTTACTAACTTTACTAATTACAGCCTGCGGTGGCGGCAGTGGCGGAGGAGGCGGCAGCAACACCCCACCCCCAAGTCCTGCACCAACTATCAGCTTTACAGCATCCCCAGTTTCAGTACTATTAAACAGCACATCTACTTTTTCTTGGTCTACAACTAATGCAACATCTTGTACTGCATCGGGTTCAACCCAATGGAGTGGATCTAAAGCAACGTCTGGCACTGAAGATATTCCTATTACTATTCCTGGCAATACAACATTTACTCTAAGCTGTTCTGGGGCGGGTGGCTCAAGAAATGCCTCAGTTATTATTGAAGGCTTTAGGCAAACTGATGGCGTAGTTGTGGACGGCTATATATCAGGTGCTAATGTTTTTATTGATGAGAATGAAAACTTTATTGCTGATGCACAAGAGAATGCAACCACTTCAGATAACGATGGCAAATTCACTATTAAATACGCTAACGGAAGCTTAGTTTCCATTGGCGGTACAGACTTAGATTCACAAACTCTATTAGATAATCTTTTAATTACTCATAAACTTGATGGNTTNTCTGATTTTAAAGCCATAACCCCTATTACTTCGGTTGATGCATTTTTAGAAAGCACAGATATCAATGTAGCACTGGGTATAGATAGCTCTATCAATATAGCTGTTGATGACCCTGTAGCCCTAAAAGGGGATGGTGGTATTTATGACTATTTGTATGAGAAGGGCAACCAGCTCACCGTTCTCGCTTACGCACTGCAAAACATAACTAACGATCTAAATACAACAACTGAGACCACTCAAGACTTCTTTAAGTCTATAGCCGAGGAAGTAGAGACTGAATATGCCGAAACCCAAAGCAAAGTAGACATTGAAACAACTGACTTTATCTCAAAAGTTTTAACTAATGTTGAAACTGCAAAGACATTAAACCTTAATGAAACTGATAAAAGTAATACAGTTACTGCTCTGGCCTCAGTTATACCAATCATCCAAGTTAAAGAAGATGCAGATACAACCACCTCACTTATTCGTTTTGGTGTATCTCAATTACAAGAAGATATAGTTAGCCTTGCCAATGGAAGCGCATCTGAAGAGTTGGTTGAGGACTATACACAGGATGTCATAAACTATATAGCTACAACAGAAAGCATATCTTCAGATAATTTAACACCTGATATCAGTAGTATAGATGATTCAGTCGTTCTAGATGAAGATTCTGTGATTGATATCTTTATTTTAAATAATGATTCTTTTGTTGCAGGAGCACCTTTTAGTATCTCAACAACATTGCCCATGAATGGTAATGTTGAAATAATAAATAACTATATTACTTATACCCCAGATACAGATTACTTTGGTGATGATGATCTTTCTTACACCTTATCCCAAGGAGATAAAACTTCATCAGCTGATGTAAATATTACAATTAACTCAATTAATGATGCCCCATCTATAGATATAGCTTCAACCTTAACAGCTTCTGAAAACCAGACTGCCATTACAACCATATCTATCTCCGATGTTGATGAGGATGAGCTAACGTTAACTTTAGGTGGAACAGATGCTAGCAGTCTTAATCTTTCAGCTGAAAACGTTTTAAGTTTCAAGGAAGCGCCAGATTATGAAACTAAAGATAANTATTCTATTAATCTATCTNTAACTGATGGAACTGAGACTACAGACAAAGATATTAGCATCTTAGTTACTGATATTAATGATGTAGCTCCTGTATTTACATCTTCAGCTTCTTTTAATGCNCCTGAGAACCAGTTAGCAATTGGTACTGTGACTGCTAATGATGAAGAGGATGATGATCTTAGCTTTAGTATTTCAAGTGAAGAATTAGTTATCACTTCAGAAGGTGTTTTAACATTTGTTTCGGCTCCTGATTTTGAGGCTAAATCCTCTTATACAACAACTATTACTGTTTCTGATGGAATTAATGAGGCTACTCAAGATATCTCAGTAAATGTAACTAATGTAAACGATGTTGCACCAGTGTTTACCTCATCTGCAACTTTTAGTGCTGCTGAAAACCAAACAGCTATTAATACAGTAACAGCCACTGATGCCGATGGTGACGATGTAACTTTCACAGTTTCAGGTTCTGAGTTTGCAATAACTTCAACAGGAGTTTTAACCTTTGCTTCAGCTCCTGACTATGAAACTAAATCTTCTTATACAGCAACCGTAACAGCAGCTGATGGAACGAATTCAACCACTCAAGACATTACTGTTAACGTAACTGATGTTAATGATGTTCCAGTCTTCACTTCAGGCTCAATCTTTAGTGCTGCTGAAAACCAAACAGCTATAGGCACAGTTACAGCAACTGATGATGAAGGTGAAGGTGTAACTTTCACAGTTTCTGGATCTGAATTAGCAATTACTTTAGCAGGAGTTTTAACCTTTGCCTCAGCTCCAGATTATGAAACTAAGTCTAGTTATACAGCTACAGTAACTGCTAGTGATGATACTAATTCAACATCTCAAGAAATTACTGTGAATATTACGGATGTTAATGAAGTTCCAGTCTTTACTTCATCAGCTACCTTTAATGCTGCCGAAAACCAAACAGCTATTGATACAGTAACTGCTACTGATCCCGATGGAGATTCAGTAACCTTCACAGTTTCAGGTTCTGAGCTAGCAATTACCACCGCTGGTGTTTTAACTTTTGTATCTGCTCCTGACTTTGAAACTAAAAAATTATACAAAGCTACAGTGACAGCTAGCGATGGAACTAATACCGCTGATCAAACAATCAAAGTTCAAGTTACAGACGCTAATGAAAATAGTCCAAGCTTCACCTCAGAAGCTACTTTTAGTGCAGCAGAAAATCAAACTGCTATTGGAACAGTAGCAGCCACTGATGCTGATGGCGATAGTGTCACTTTCACAGTTTCAGGTTCTGAATTAGCAATTACTTCAGCAGGGGTTCTAACTTTTGCTTCAGCTCCTGACTATGAAACTAAATCTTCTTATACCGCAACCGTTACTGCTAGTGATGGAACTAATTCAACAACTCAAAGTATTACCGTTAACGTAACTGATGTTGATGAAGCTCCAGTCTTTACCTCATCAAATACCTTTAGCGTAGCTGAAAACCAAACAGCTATTGGAACAGTAACTGCTACTGACTCTGACGGAGACCCAATTACTTATAGGATTGATACATTAGTTAGTACAACTGATCTGGAGATAATTATTAATGATGGTGTACTTTCTTTTGCCTCAGCACCTGACTTTGAAACGAAAGCTACTTACACAACAACAGTAGTAGCTAGTGATGGAACTAATTCAACGAATCAAACTATTACCGTTAACGTAACTGATGTTGATGAAGCTCCAGTCTTCACCTCATCAAATA
>JGI26273J51734_10001026_pt1 | contig 14911 bp, 14 predicted proteins | sample SaaInlV_125m_DNA_FD_51734 | JGI IMG/M metagenome (IMG submission 51734) | reverse complement strand
CCTCGCCATAGTTAAAGTTGATGCAAACATAAAAAATTTGCATCGGTTTCTGTTTTTTAAACCCTGATGTAAAAGTATCTTTGTATCATATTAATTTAAAATAATTAAAAATGGCTACAGCTGTAGGAAAAAAATTCCCAAATTTAAATGTTGATGCAATGAACGAAATGGGAGATACGTTCAAATTAAATGTCTTGGAAGAAGCAATAAAAAATAAGAAAAAAGTTTTATTATTTTGGTATCCAAAAGATTTCACTTTTGTTTGTCCAACCGAATTACATGCTTTTCAAGCTGCTCTTAATGAGTTTGAAAAAAGAAACACAGTTGTAATTGGCGCTTCTTGTGATACTCCTGAAGTTCATTTTGCTTGGCTAAGTACTTCCAAAGAAAACGGTGGTATAGAGGGGGTTACTTACCCGATTTTAGCAGATAGCAACAGAAATTTATCAAGTNTTTTAGGAATTTTAGACATCACAAATGAAGTTTATGATGATGCTACAGATACTGTTCAGGTTGAGGGAGATAATGTAACTTATAGAGCAACTTATTTAATAGATGAGGAAGGAACTGTATTTCATGAAGGTATTAACCACATGCCAGTGGGAAGAAATGTAAATGAATTTTTACGTTTAATAGATGCTTATGCTCACGTTCAATCTCATGGGGAGGTTTGTCCTGCGAATTGGGAAGAAGGTAAAGATGCCATGGCACCTAATGCCAAGGGAACAGCTGAGTATTTATCATCTCACTAATATTCTGTTGACTAAAGACTTAAGTTTAGACCTTAACTTTTAAACAATTGATAATGATACAAGAATTAAACCAAGACAATTTAGCACAAATTATTTCAGATAATTCAAAAGTAGTGGTTCAATACTCTGCAACATGGTGTGGAAACTGTCGTATTATGAAGCCAAAATTCAAAAAGTTATCTTCAGAAAATGAAGGAACTATTTTCATAATTGTTGATGCAGAAAAATTCCCAGAGAGTAGAAAACTTGCTACAGTTGACAATTTGCCAACTTTTGCCACTTTTGAAAATGGAAGCTTTACTGGTCAAATTCAAACTAATAAGTTTGAAGTATTAAAAGAATTTTTAGGGAATTAAACTTTACGTTGAATGAAATTACCAATTATTAAACATCTAGCATCTTTTATACAAGAAAACGATCAAGATTATGTTATAGAAACTATAGAAACTCTAGAGTCTTTAACAGAGGTTTCCTCCTTAAAAGATGAAGAGTTAGATGTCATTGGTGAACTTATTTCTAATATGTATGGTGCTATTGAGGTAAGTGAAATGGTAAAGAAAGGCACACCTCAAAAAGAAGCTTTAAACTCATTCATGAAGCGAGTCTTAGGTTCTATAGATACTTAAAATTTAATATAAAGCTCGAGCTTTTCTCGAGCTTTTTTTATTTTTAATTTACTGCGTTAGCTTTTTTAATAATTGCTTTTAGGCGTTGTTTATTTAAACTTTTTTTTATTTTTTTCTTCTTATTTTTTCTGTTTAACAACTTTGAATGTTTTGCCTTGTTAACAGTATTTTTTTCTTTTCCTTTTTTAGCCATGTAACAAGTTGGTGTTTTTTTAAAAAATCATATTANAGTCTTGTTTTGTTTATAAAAAAGACTTAAATTTTTATNTAAAATGTATATAAAATCTGTACTTTTAATACTACAAAAATAACCTATTATATTTATGGATTTAAAGTTGTCNAAGCCCATTGTTTTTTTTGATTTAGAAACAACAGGTATCAATATCAGTAAAGACAGAATTGTTGAAATTTCTTTACTAAAAATATTTCCTAACGGAAATAAAGAAAGTAAGACTTGGCTCGTAAATCCAGAAATAGAAATCCCATTTGAGGTTAGTGCTATTCATGGTATAACCAATGAAAAAGTTGTTACAGAACCAACTTTTAAAGAATTGGCAGAAACCATAAATTCCATGATTTCTGATTCAGACCTTGCAGGATTTAATTCCAATCGTTTTGACATACCATTGTTGGCAGAAGAGTTTTTGAGAGTTGGTGTAGATTTTGAAATGGACAATAAAAGAGCAATTGATGTTCAGGTAATATTTCATAAAAAAGAACAAAGAACTCTCAGTGCTGGATACAAATTTTATTGTGGTAAAATATTGGAAGATGCACACTCTGCCGAGGCTGACACCAATGCAACTTATGAAATTTTAAAAGCTCAATTAGATAGGTATGACGATATTGAAAATTCAGTAGAAGCTTTGAGTGCCTATTCAACTCATTCTAAAAGAGCAGATTTTGCAGGTTTTATCTTGTTTAATGACAAGGAAGAAGAAATTTTCTCTTTCGGAAAATATAAAGGTAGGATAGTTGAAGATGTTTTTAAAGAAAACCCTGGTTATAATGCATGGATTCAAAATGCAGATTTCCCATTGTATACTAAAAAGGTATTAAAATCAATTAAAGAAAGAATGTCTATTCCTAAGAAAGGAATGTCTGATGCTGAAAAGCTTAATGCATTGCAGCAAAAATTTAATTTACGATAATTAGTATGTATGTAAAGTTTGAATATTTACCCAGTAATTCTCGTGTTTGGGTATACCAATCAGAAAGAGAGTTTTCTAATCAAGAAATTAATTTCATCTCAGAAAAAGCTATTGAATTTATAGATCAATGGACGAAACACGGTTTTAATTTAAAAGGGTCCTTTACTTTTAAATACAATCAATTTCTAATATTAGCTGTAGACGAAGGGTTTAACAATGTTTCTGGATGTTCTATAGATTCATCTGTCAGATTTGTAAAAGAACTAGAAAAATCATTGGAAGTTGATATGATGAACAAAATGAATATTTCATTTAAAGATGATGATGATATCAATATTGTAAAAATGTCTGATTTCAGAGAATTTACTAAATCAAATAAAATAACATCAGAAACCATCGTTTTTAATAACATGATTTCAACCATAGAAGAGTTGGAAACTAAATGGGAAGTTTCTGTAAATAATAGTTGGCATAAACGTTTTTTAGTTTCTTAGATTAATGTTGAAAAAATTTTTTTTTATCTTTTTTTTATTGACGTTGTTCAATTTATGTGGTCAAAATTTTGATCCGCTTAGAACAGATGATTATTTTTTGCAAGAAAAATGGGTAGATAGTATATTGAGTTCTATGACCATTGATGAAAAGATTGGTCAACTATTTATGATTCAGGCATATTCAAATTTAGATTCTGTTCANGAGAATGAGATCAAAGAGATGATACAAAAATATCATGTTGGTAATTTGATATTTATGCAAGGAACTCCGATCAAACAAGNTGAACTAACCAACAAATACCAATCTTTTTCTAAAGTTCCTTTAATGATTGGTTTTGACGGTGAATGGGGTTTAGATATGCGATTAAAAAATTCATATCGATTTCCTTGGAATATGAGTTTGGGAGCAATTCAGGATAATTCTTTGATTCATAAGTTTGGAGAGCATATTGGAAATCATGCCAGACGAATTGGTATTCATGTGAATTTTGCCCCAGTTGTAGACATCAATACGAATCCATTAAATCCAATTATTGGAAACCGCTCTTTTGGAGAAAATAAAATAAATGTTACTCAAAAAGCNATAGCTTTTAGTAAAGGGATGCAAAGTATGGGGGTTTTAGCAAATGCAAAACATTTTCCAGGACATGGAGATACTGCNTCAGATTCTCATTTAAAATTACCTGTTTTAAATTTTAATAGACAACGTCTAGATTCAGTAGAGTTGTACCCCTATAAAAGGGTTTTTGATGCAGGAATGGCCAGTGTAATGACAGCACATCTTAGTATTCCGGTATTAGAACCAAATCCAAAATTACCAACTTCATTGTCTTCAAACGTTGTAACAGATTTGTTGAAGTATAAATTAGGTTTTTTAGGCTTGATTTTTACAGATGGTTTAAACATGAAAGGAGCTGCTAATTATTCAAGCTCTTCAGAAATTAATTTAGCAGCAATTCTTGCAGGAAATGATATACTACTGATACCACATGATATTCCAGAAACAATTAATTTATTTAAAACGTCTATACAAACAGGAGTTTTAAGTTATGAAAGAATAGATGAATCTGTTCGTAAGATTCTTTTGGCTAAGTATAAAGTTGGTCTACACACATATAAACCAATTGAGCTATTAAANCTAGAAAAAGATATCAATACTCCAGAAGACGANGTTCTTCACAGAGAATTGGTAAAAAACTCAATGACCCTTATTAAAAATAAAAAAAAGTTANTACCTATCTCGGATTTAAAAAAGCTTCATAAAATAGCATACGTGGCATTAGGTGAGGCAAGTCACGATCCTTTTTTTAAAGAACTACAAAAATATTCTGAGATATTTAAAGTAGAAAAAGATAATTTAAATGAAATCATATACACATTAGAGGATTTTGATTTGGTAATAGTTGGTTTTCATAAGTCAAATGCTCATCCTTGGAAGCCCTATCAGTTTTCAAATAAAGAATCTGTATGGTTACATGAAATCTCAAGAAAAAATAAAACCATTCTCTCTGTTTTTGCAAGCCCATATAGTTTGTTAAATATAAAATCATTCAATAATTTAGAAAGTATTTTAGTTGCTTATCAAAATAGTGTGATTGCTCAAAAAATAGCAGCTCAAACAATTTTTGGAGCCATTGATGCNAAAGGAGTTCTCCCAGTTAGTATTAAAAATAAGTTTCCTGAAGGGACCAGTATTTCAACAAAAAATTTAAAAAGACTTCAGTATTCNATTCCAGAATCTGTTGGTATGTCATCAGTTAAATTACAACGAATAGATTCTGTAGCGAATCTTGTACTTGAAAAAAAAATGTCTCCAGGTCTTCAGATTTTGGTAGCTAGGCATGGTGTAGTTGTNTATGAAAAAANCTTTGGATTTCACACAGATAAAAAAAATAATTCTGTTAAAAGTACTGATGTCTATGATGTGGCTTCATTAACAAAAATTTTAGCATCATTACCTATGATGATGAAAGCAGAGGAGGATAAGAAAATAAAATTATCCTCTACCGTAAAAAGTATATTGCCAGCCTTTAAAAATTCTAATAAAGATACACTAACTGTTCTAGAAATTTTATCTCATTACGGACGTCTAAAAGCATGGATTCCTTTCTACAAGCTTACACAAGATAGNATTACTAAAAATAATTTAAAAGAGTTTTACAGTCAAACTAGGTCAAAAAGATTTTCAATTAAAGTTGCTGAGAATTTATACTTAAATAATTCATATAAAGATTCTATTTACAAGTTTATAAGAGATTCTGAACAAAGAATAGAAGCTGGTTATAAATATAGTGACCTAGGCTATTATCTCTTTAAAGAAGTTTTAGAAAAGAAATATAAAAGTAGTTTAGATGATTTAGTTCAAGAACAATTTTATAAGCCATTAGGTGCAAACAGGATGACTTATTTACCCCTTAATAAATTAGATAAATCTTCAATCGTTCCCTCAGAAAAAGATACGTATTATAGAAATCAATTATTGCATGGTTATGTTCACGATATGGGAGCAGCTATGCTAGGAGGAGTAGCTGGTCATGCTGGTTTATTTGCTAATGCAAATGATGTGGCTAAAATGATGCAATTATATCTGCAAAAAGGGTATTATGGAGGGAAACGATATTTTAAGAAAGAAACGTTTGATAAATTTAATAAGCGATATTATTCTGAAAAGAAAGTACGAAGAGGGTTGGGGTTTGATAAACCTCAGTTAGATCCAGAAATTAAGGCAACATGTGGGTGTGTTTCAGACGAAAGTTTTGGACACAGTGGATTTACTGGTACTTACACTTGGGCTGATCCTGAGAGTGAAATTTTATATGTTTTTCTATCCAATAGAGTATTTCCTACCATGGAAAATTATGGTTTGGTAGATGAAGATATTAGAACGAAAATACAACAGATTATTCAAGATGCTATCTTGACGGAGTAGGATGGAATTTACAATAAATTAATAATATTAATATTGAACAGCTAAAGTATATAATACTACTTTTTAAACTAAATAAATTGTAAATTATATAGGTGTTTACTAGAAAAAAAGGAATTACTGTCAAAGAGCCTACACCAAACTTAAAAGTACTTACAAATTCAAATTCTGTAATCTTATTTTTAACATATTTCCACAACAACCAGGGTATTAAACTATTTAACAATACAATAGGTCTTAAAAATTTAACAAAATTAGCCCCTCTCTCTTTAGCAATAATAATCTTTGACTTTATCATTGAATTAACCTCATCAACTTTCGTAAAATCAACATTTGCAGAATTTAATTTTTCTACTCTTTTTTCATAATTTTCATTCAAAGGAATATGAACTGAAAGTACTTTTAATTGATTTGAAATAGCATCCTTTATTCTTGTTATATCAGAATGAGTTAAGTTTGGTTTATAAAAGTCATTTGCTAATATTGGGGTTCCATAATTTAATGAAACTTTAAAAGGGTAAGTAGATGAATTTTGATAAGTTATCCCAACAGGGATGATTTGAATTTGTAGTTTTGGATTTCTTTCNATAGCTCCAAAAACNATTCTTGTAAACCCCTTACTTAACCTTCTTACAGATCTTCTTTTATCATGACTTCCCTCAGGAAAAATCATCAATGCTTTGTGATTGTTTAATAGATTAAAACATTTTTCAAAAACTCCTTTATTCTTATTTAATTGACTAACACCGTCTCTTATTCTGTAAATAGGTATAAGATTTAAAGAATTTAGGAACCATCTCACTAATGGCTTTTTGAAACTAGCTGCCCGAGTTAGAAAGTAATTAGTCCTTGGATTGTTTGTTGTAACTATTAAAGGATCTAAAAGCCCGTTAGGATGGTTTACCATGAATAAAACNGCCCCTTTTTTTGGTATATTTTCTTTTCCNTTAACTATTATTTTTTTTGTCATAAAAAATAAAGAAGTCTTTAAAAGAATTTTAAAAAAATAATACCAGATCGTTTTCATTATTTTCAAACTAGTTTAATTGTTTGTTATCTCTAGCCCAAAAAATTGCTAAAACCATTCCTGAAAAAATATCCCATATACTCCAAAAAGCAGCTAGTAAAGCCATCCCTCCTAAACCATCAAAAAATTGAAAGATTAGTAATAATCCTAATCCACCATTTTGAATTCCAGTTTCCATAGAAATAGTTTTTCTATCTCTTTTCTTTAGTCCAAATATTTTCGCTGTGTAGAAACCAATACAATAGGCTCCAATATTATGAAAAATTACCAATCCGGCAACCAAATGAATATAATTTAAAAAAACATCTATATTATCATAGAAAGCAATAACAATCAATGCTAAAAAAACAATCATTGAAAAGGGCTTTAGTAGTACTTCAATTTTTTTTGAAATTTCCTCAAAGTAATGGTTTAACAACATTCCTAGCACAATAGGTATCCCTAGTATTAATAAAACTAATTTAAATAATTCGATAGGATCTAATTGAACTGTTTTAATGATTTCGTTAGTAGGTTCGTATAATCCGCTATAAAACTGTAAATTTAAAGGGGTCATTAGTAAACATATGACTGTTGCAAATGCAGTTAAACTTACAGATAAGGCTGAATTACCCTTAGCCATCTTGCTAAAAAAATTAGAAATATTACCACCCGGGCAGGCGGCTATCATCATCATTCCCAAAGCAAAACTTGGATGAGGTTTTATGATTAGAATAGCTACGAATGTGAGTGCTGGTAATAAGAAAAACTGAGAAAAAACTCCTACAAGTAGAATTTTAGGTTTCTTAATAAGAAGTTTAAAATCATCAATTTTTATACTCAGGGCTACGCCAAACATAATAACAGCCAACGCTATATTTAATATCCAAAGCCCCTCTGTATCAAAGTTAATTTTAATACTATCAATAAGGATATCACCATTAGTTTTTAAAAGCATATTCTATAATATTTGAACCCATTTTTAAAGCTTTTAATCTAATATTTTGAGGGTTGTTATGAATAGAACTGTCTTCCCATCCGTCACTTAAATCAGATTCGTAATCATAAAAACATACCAATCTACCTTCAAAAAATAATCCAAAACCTTTTGGTTTTTTTTTATCATGTTCGTGAATTTTAGGGATTCCATTTTTAAAAATAAATGTTTGATTATAAATGGGGTGATTACTAGGAATTTCCTGGAATTTCAATTCAGGAAAAACTTTGTCCATTTCTCTTCTAATATATTTATCTAATCCATAATTATCAGACACATGAAGAAACCCACCAGATGTTAAGTAATTACGTAAATTTTGTGCTTCTTGCTCTGTGAAAAATACATTTCCATGACCAGTCATGAAAACAATAGGAAAGTTAAAAAGATCTATACTTCCTACGGCTACAGTACCTTGATTTAATTTAATTTTTGTGTTTGAGTTTTTATTTGCAAACTTAATTAAGTTGGGAACAGCAGTTTGATTGGAATACCAATCTCCGCCACCGTTATATTTTAAAACTGCTACTTCTTGTGAGGAAATCTTCACAGAAAAACTTACAATAACCAAAAGAAAAATTTTTGTAAACTTCAATTTAAGTGTAATTTTAAACTAAGATAGCAATTCTTATTGATTGATGAATGAAACATTCATGACAGACACCAAAGCTGCTGTTTCGGTTCTTAATCTAGCCTCACCAAGTGTTATTGGAGTATATCCTTTCTGCAAGCTTTTCTCTATTTCTGAAAATGAAAAATCTCCTTCAGGTCCAATTAAAATAGTAGAAGATTCTTGAGGTAGGAGTACATCTTTCATTAATGGTTTCTCATTTTCTACACAATGTGCAATATATTTTCCTTGTGTCTGATTATGTTTTAAAAATTCTGATATGGTAACCACCTCATTTAGTTTTGGTAAGTGAAATTTTAATGATTGTTTCATTGCAGAAATTATAATTTTTTTTAGCCTTTCCGGTTTAATAAATTTTCTCTCAGAATTGTCACAAATAATTGGTGTAATTTCATCTATCCCTATTTCAGTTGCTTTTTCTAGAAACCATTCTAGTCTGTCATTATTTTTTGTTGGTGCAATAGCTAGATGTAAATAATATTTTCTTTGTTGTTTCTTATGCTCTATATCAACTACATTTATTAAACATTTTTTGTCATTAGCGACAGAAATTTTACAGTGAAATAGATCTCCTTTTCCATTTGTTAGATAAATATAATCTCCCTCTTTTTTTCGAAGTACTTTTACTACATGTCTACTTTCAATTTTATCAAAAGTAATTTCATTGGTATTCTTATCTATAGATGGATTGTAAAATAATTGCATGTATTCTATTTAACAGGATAGTCTTTAATGTTCATTTTGTAAGTTCTTCTTTTTTTATGGGTTTGGGGATCAAAATTTTTCCATAATTGATGTATGGCGTTATTATCTTCTAGCTCGGGAGTTCTAATCACTGTTTCAACTCCGATAGCATTAAAACTGGTTGTAAAATCACTAAAAATAATAGCAGTTAACCCTTTGTTTTGATATTCTGGGTCTACACCAATTAAATAAGAGGTAACGGTTTTTGGATTTTTTTTCGCTTTTAAAAGGTGAAATATCCCAAAGGGAAATAATTTACCTTTTGCTTTTTGAAGAGCCTCCGAGAAAGAAGGCATCATAATTCCAAATGCAACTAGTTTCCCATTTTCATCTACAACAAACTTTATGAAATCTGGATTTATGAAATTGATATATTTTTTTTTAAAATAATCTATTTGATTTTCGGATATAGGTACATAAGATGAAAGGGTTACATATGTTTTATTAAAAAGATCAAACATTTCATTCACATAAGGCATAATCTCTTTAGTATTTGAAAAATTTAAAGACTTTAGTTTAAACCTTCGTTTTATTAAATTTGAGATCCTTTCATAGTAAGGACCATCTACTTTTGATAGTTTAAATTTGTTCTCTAAATATTCTTTTTCTTTTATGAATCCAAGTTGTTCTAAATGTTCTTTGTAATAAGCATTAGAATACCATGTTACCATAGTTCCAATATGATCAAAACCATCTGTGAGAACACCTACCTTATCAAGATTTGAAAATCCAACAGGACCTTCCATATATGTTAATTTATTTTTTTTGCCAATTTCTTGCACTTTTTGAATGAGAAGTTTGGTAACATCTATATTATCTATCACATCAAACCAACCAAAACGCATTTTTTTAATTTGTTGGTTTTTCACTTCATACCAATTAATTATAGCAGCAATTCTACCTACTATTTTATTGTTTTGGATAGCTACATAGAAGAATGCTTCAGCATTTTCAAATGCAGGATTAATCTCTTTATTTAAAACATCTAACTCTTCTTTGATAATAGGAGGAACCCAGTAAGGATTATTTTTGTAGATAGAAAAAGGAAATTGAACAAATTGTTTCATCTCCTTTTTTGTAGTCATTTCCTTAAGTGTAATCATGGCACAAGTTTAGTTGCAGTCTGTAATTTTATATGATAGTTAGATTTTTATCTTCTTTATTTTTTTTCTTTTTCTCTTTTTTTTCTTTCTCTTTTTTTAATCTCTTACTTTCTTTTTTTTCTTTTTTACTACTTTTAGCTTTATCTTTTTTTACTTCCCGCTCCAATTTTTTAATTTCTTTTTCAAGCTCTCTAGTCCCTTTATCCTCGTCTTTTATTGGAGTTTCATTCTCATCAGAATTTCTTTTAAAGATATTTAAAATTCCTTTTTTGGACTTATCTTTTTTACCCTTAATGTTACTTGGTTTTACTCTAGTTCTTTTTGGTTTCACTCTAAGAGGGGGATCTGATAACTCATCAGACTTTTTGTTGATATTATTAGAAGTATTATTTCTAATAGATTGCTCTGTCTCTTTGTTAAGTTTTTTTGATCTAGAAGCCTGTCTTTTACTTTTCTTAGAAAAAATATTACGCACCTTTCCAAATAATCGATTAAAAAACTTTCTTTTTTTAACATCTAAACCTTTATCATTTTTTAAAGGGTTTCCATTCTCGTCTAGTTTGGTTATTTTATCGACATGTCTGTCAAACCTGTAGGACACACCAACAGAGGAGTAAAATCCCGATGTAGAGGAATCTGCTAAAAGACGTACAGAACTATTTATTTGTATATTTCTATTATATAAGAAAGCAATACCTGATCCTATGTTAGATTGGTATTTGTATTTATCGAATAGGGTTTGATTTTCAATAAAAATTGACCATCTTGGGCTAAAGCTGTAAGTAGCAGTTACGATGTAGGAAAATTCTGGAAGCTCAGTTCCAATTCTATCATAATATAAATTGGTAATAATGTTAAAATTATCAGAAAGATCATTTTGTAATAAAACCCCAGCTTTAGGAGAAAAATCTTTTGTTACAAAAACATCATCTGGTACACCAGTATTTATCCCAACATAAGCCGCTACTGTGGGAATCAATCTCTTAAAATCAAATCTATTTCTTTCCACCCAACTTCTAATCTCTTTTGATTTATCTTTATATTTTTGTTCGTAAATTAAATATTTTGCACCTATAGTAAGTTTTCTTATTCCATTTTTATAATAACTGGAGTTAAAAATATTTTGAAAGCTAATTTGTTCATTTTGATAAGCTAAATTCAAATTAAACTCTAATTTTTCCTTAAAAAAACTTGTTCTAAATAGAAAATCTACACCATATGATTGAGATTTAGAAAATGTAGGATGAATATCTGTACTTTCATAAAGAAGACTAGTTTCTAATTGATATACTTTTGTTCCAACACTATATGGACTTTCTGAAAATCCTGGTCTATTTGAATTTATAATATTTGTATATTGAGCAAAAAGTGTTTGACTTAAGAGGACGAATAATACAATCCAAAATTTTTTAAGTTTAGTAACAAAATAAGTATTNANGAAAAATGTCAATTTTTTACGGTTTTACACAAACATACTGTAAATATAGGACTCATCAAATGCAATAAATACTTTTTTAAGTCTGTTNAAATTTTGTATTCTATTAACGTATCAATTATCATCAAATTGTTATTTTTGAATTTAATTTAATTTAAACATGCAAGAAGCAGAATTAATGGGTTTGCTAAGAACACTTTTTATTTTCGTAATTGTTTATTACTTCTTCCGTTTTGCGGCTAGAGTATTTGGGCCACTTTTAATAAAGAAAGCGGTTCATAAAATGCAACAGAAAGCTCAAAAACAATATAACACTAATCATCAACAAAAAGAAACATCAGCTACCAATGAAGGTGAAACTATTATTGACAAAAAGCCAAACTCTTCAAACCAAGGCAATAATTCTGTTGGTGAATATGTAGATTTTGAAGAAATTGATTGATATGAATTTTAAACAAATTATACCTCACATAGTCTCTTTATCACTATTTGTAGTTGTAGCTTTAATGTACTTTAATCCAGTATTAAATGGAAAGAAAATCTCACAATCTGATATTACACAACATATTGGAATGGCTAAAGAAGTTAATGACTTTAGAAAAGCAACAAGTGAAGAACCCTATTGGGCTGAAAGTGCTTTTAGTGGAATGCCAACTTATCCAATTGGGACTTATTTTCCTAATGATTACATTACTAGTCTAGANCGGTTCATACGTTTTCTACCTAGGCCAGCTGATTATTTATTTCTTTATTTTTTAAGTTTTTATATTCTATTACTTGCTTTCAAGGTTGATTGGAAAATAGCTATAGTAGGTTCTTTAGCATTTGGTTTTTCTACATATCTTATAATTATTTTTGGTGCAGGACACAATTCAAAAGCACATGCTATTGCCTACATGCCATTAGTTTTAGCGGGTATTGTATTTATTTTCAAAAAAAGATATCTCCTTGGCTTTATTGTAACAAGTATTGCTACAGCTTTAGAAATTAAAGCAAATCATCCACAGATGACGTACTACTTATTATTTGCCATTCTAATTTTAGGTGTAGTTGAATTGATAGATGCTATTAAAAAAAATAAAACTAAACAGTTTGTTACTCAATCATCTATCATTATTGTTGCTATGTTATTGGCCGTTGGTGTAAACTCTTCAAGACTTTTAGCCACAAAAGAATATGCAGATGTTAGTACTCGAGGTAAAACTGCTTTAACGATAAACCCAGATGGCACCAAAAAAGAGGTTACAACTGGCCTATCAAAAGAATACATTACACAATTTAGTTATGGCAAAGCTGAGACATTTAACCTATTTGTTCCTAGATATATGGGAGGTGGTACAGTAGAAAGCTTAGATGAAAAATCTAACACGTATCAATATGTATCATCTATAGCAGGTTCTAAACAAGCTGATGGTTTTACAAAACAAGTATACACTTACTGGGGAGATCAATTAATAGTTGAAGCTCCTGCCTATATTGGAGCTGTGATGTTATTTCTTTTTTTTCTAGGTGTTTTTATACTTAAAGGCAAGTATAAATATTGGCTGGTAGCTTCTTCGTTTTTGCAATCTTAATGAGTTGGGGTAAGAATTTTCAATTCTTAACTAACTTTTTTATTGATTACGTTCCATTATATAATAAATTTAGAGCAGTTTCATCATTTCAAGTAATTGCAGAATTATGTATCCCCCTTTTGGGATTTTTGGCTGTAAGAGAATTTTTCTTTTCAAAAATTGAAAAAAAACAAAAACAAATTGCATTAAAAAAAGCATTGTATAGTAGTGTGGGGTTAATTGTTGTTGGATTACTATATGCGCTAGCGTTTTCAACCTTTGAAGGTATAAGAGATGCAAGCTATTCTGAGTATGAGGGATTATTAGATGCTGTAAAGGCAGATAGGTTGTCTATGTTGTATTCAGATAGTTTTAGATCTATAGTTTTAATAGGAGTAGGATTTGTAGTTCTTTGGTTATTTTTAAAACAACAACTTAAATACACTACATCTATCATAGCTTTTGCAGTTTTAATTCTTTTTGATTTAGTTCAGGTAAATTTAAGGTACGTAAATGGGGATGATTTTAAAGAAGCTAGAGCTATTGATAAACCTTTTAAAGCTTCTACTGCAGATCTTCAAATACTAAAAGATAAAAGCCATTATAGAGTAGCAAACTTTTCAACTGATCCGTTTCAGGACGGTAGAACATCATATTTTCATAAATCTATAGGTGGTTATCATGCTGCTAAAATGGGAAGATATCAAGACTTGATAGAATTTCAATTATCAAAACAGAATATGCAAGTTTACAATATGTTAAATACAAAGTACTTTATTATTCCTGGAGATAATGGGGAAGTGATAGCTCAGCAGAATCCTGATGCAAATGGGAACGCCTGGTTTGTAAAAAATATTAATTATGTTCAAACAGCAGACCAAGAAATTAGAGCATTAGATAGTACACAGACTAAAAACATTGCTATAGTGAATGAAAATAATATTTATAAAAAAATTAACTTTTCATTAGCGGTAGATTCTCTTGCATACATTAAACTAACAGAATATTCTTTAAATTCCCTAACATATGAAACATCCTCTAAGTTTGATGAATTTTCTGTTTTCTCAGAAATCTACTACAAAAACGGTTGGAAATCCTATATAGACGGAGAATTACAACCTTACACCAATGTTAATTATGTTTTGAGAGGAATGGAGATTCCTAAAGGAAAACACATCATAAAATTTAAATTTGAACCATCTGTCATAAAAACAGGGAGTATAATTTCTTTAATTTCTTATGCATTAATGGTATTAATTCCTGTAAGTTGGTTTTTTTATTACAAGAAGAAATAATAACTTATTATTAGTTATGCTGTTTGTAAATAGCTATTTAAATATTAGAGTAATTCAATACTTTTTCTAAATAGCACAATACTATTCTTTCTACAAACCTTAAAGTTGTTTAATTTTATAAAATAATTGTTTGTGAAAGAGAACTGTAAGTATTTTGGATTAATTCCTACTCCTTACAATTAAAAAATAAAAGTTGGCTAT
>JGI26273J51734_10001021_pt1 | contig 14944 bp, 13 predicted proteins | sample SaaInlV_125m_DNA_FD_51734 | JGI IMG/M metagenome (IMG submission 51734) | reverse complement strand
TATCTTGGATTTTTATAAGGTCCAAACGCAACATACAAAGCATGATCTCTTTCATTGTACGGAATTTCAATAGTTTTTAAATCTAACTCTCTGTCTCTCTCTGTAATTCTTTTAACCTGTGATGTTCCAGTTTTGCCAGCAAATTGATATTTAGGATCTTTTATTCTAGATGAATAAGATGTTCCCCTAACCTCATTTGTTGAAGCAAACATTGCATTTTGAACAAACTTAATATTTTCTGGGTTTCTAAACAAAGGCTGATGTTTTTTTTCTTTAATAAAACTTAGCAATTGCTGACTAGCTTCAGTTAAACCTTTTTTTGACTCAGTAAAATTTTTATAATTTTCATCTATCTGTGCCTTGATATCTTCAAATGATACATCGTCATCATTAGATGTTATTTTGGGATAAATTTTATAACCACCATTAGCTAATTGTGCTGTCATTAAACATAATTGCAATGGTGTGGTCTGCAAATATCCTTGTCCAATACCTGTGATCAAAGTCTCTCCTATAACCCAACCCTTACCTAACGCATTTTTTTTCCATTGAGTGTCTGGAACTAATCCTTTTTTTTCATTACTATAAACTTCGTTTAAGACCCTTTCTCCAAGACCAAACTTCAGCGCTGTTTCTTTTAATCGATCTACGCCAAGTTTTCTTGCAATTTCGTAAAAATATGTGTCACAAGACATTTTCATAGCACCTTTTAAATCTACTACTCCATGACCCTTTTTTTTCCAGCAATGATAAGTTTGGCCATACATTTCAGTTTTACCTGTACAATTGACTTTAAATTTTGTTGAAACAACATCGTTCTCTAGAGCAGAAAGAGCTACTATTGGTTTGATAGTTGACCCTGGAGAATACAATCCAGATAAAGTTTTATTAACTAATGGTTTCAATGGGTTATTTCTGATTAATTGCCAATCATCCTGACTGATACCAAATAAGAATAAGTTAGGATCAAATGATGGAGATGAATGCATGGCAATTATATCTCCTGTATAAATGTCCATCACACTAATTGATCCCGCTACGTCTTTTAACAATTCATTACTAAGTTTTTGAACTTCAGTATCAATTGTAAGTTTTATTGTTTTTCCTTTTATTCCTTCTTGGTGATCTATTTGATTAATTCTTTTTCCATATGCATTAACCTCATATCTTTGTACACCATTTGATCCAATCAAATCATTTTCAAACGATTTTTCTAAACCTGTTTTACCTACTTTAAGACCTGGTACATGGTTATTCTTAATTACTTCATTATTTAAAATATCTTTTTCACTAGCCATGCTTACATAACCCAACACATGAGTATAATTTTCACTTAATGGGTAATCTCGTGATACAGAAAGCACAGGTTTTGCTCCTGTTAATTCATGCAAAAAGAAATTAATTTTAGTAAATTGCTCCCAAGTTAAATTATCAGATACGATTAAAGTTTCCCATGATTTTTGGCTATTTTTCTTTTTAATAATTTTATTAAATTGTTTGTCACTTAAATTTAAAAGATCTTTAAGTCTTAACATTAAACTTTTAAAATTTTCAACTTGTTCAGGAACAACATGTAGTTGATACACTTTAAGATTGCCCGCAATTACATTACCAAAATAATCTAAAAATTCTCCTCTTACTGGTGGCAATCTCCATTCTCTTAATCTATTTTTGTCAGATAAGGTTAGATACTTTTTATTTTCTGTAATTTGTAATGAAAATAACCTGATGATTATTCCAGTGAAAACTACAAACTTGGCTGCTCCAATAATAAACATTCTTCTATTAATAGTAAGAAGTTTTTCACCACCAAAATGATTAGTCTGCATTTCTATACCCTATAAAAAAGTTTTCAATAAAATGAAATATATAAGTAAAGAAAATATAAAAAATAAATGTAAATAAAGTATTAACAATACTATTTGTGTGATTGATATCGTATTCAAAAATAAAAACTAATGATATATATGAGAATGAATTTATAATTAATAGAGTAATCAAAAAGAAAATCCAATCTTTCACAAGATTGGGTCTTAATGTAATATTTCTTAAATATGATGCAAACCCACACAATAATAAAAATAACAAACTACTGATCCCCATTGGCAGCCCGACAATGACATCATTAAATAATCCTGCAACAAAAAGACTTATATAACCCAGAGCTTCTTTTCTCTTTAATGTATAATAAAAAATTAATATGTAACTAAAATTAAAAGAAAAATATTTTAATCCTACATCATTAAAATCAAAGTCATTCATTACAGATACAAAAAGTAAAATCAGTGGAAAATATTCAAAAAAAATTCTACTAATATTATTGTTTCTTAGATTGTTCATTTATATTTTTCCTTTTTGCAATACGCAGTTTTTGTATTCTGGTGTTCCTACTTTATGAAGTTTATTAAATAAAGTTTTTCTACATTTGTGTCCATATAAAAGATTTAATTTTAAGAATTCCATTTCTTCTTTTTGAAATGTCTGTTCTTCAACAGCCTCTTCAGCATCTAAAAGTTTGGTTTGCAAATTATAGATTCTATTTTTAAGTTGACTGTTCTCTTCCTCAATATTTTTTCTAACCTCTGCGGCTATTTTNTTTTCTTCTAACAATATTCTTATATTTTCTTTTTGTTTCGTTGCTTCTAAAATTTGAGCATCCATTGTTTTTAATTCTTTTTTAGATGTTTGATCTAAAGCCTTTTCTTCCTTAGAAAAAGATATAACTTTTACGTACTTAAGTTGTGTAAAATCCTTAAACACATCAACATTTAAGTCGTTTAACTCAGTATTTTCCGTAGCATTTATTTTTCCAATTAATATCCCACTTTTAAACAATCCACCTGCTCCTGAAGTTGTAACCATCATATCTTCGATATTGTTTTTAAAATCTGTCCCCTGAATATATTGTAAAGTAGCATTTTGCTTACCATCACCGGACATGATTGCCTGAATGTCATTTGGTGACACAGATACCGGAATTTTAGAATTGATATCTGATAATAATAAAACTCTAGATGTGAAGAAATTTACCTCAACCACTTTTCCAATTAAATATTCACCATCAAGAACAGCCATCCCAAGCTTAATATTATTTTTGCTTCCTTTGTTTAGTACTACAGATCTTAAAAATGGACTATTCTTATCAATTAATACCTTTGCAAAGATTTCATTGTTTTTTATAAAATAATCATCAACTAGTTTTTTATACTTAATATTTTCAAGCATAATAATTTGATTTGATAAATCTTTAGACTCAAATTTACCTAATTTTTCTTCAATTGATTTATAGCTACTATAATGATTTATATGATCTGTTATTTTATTAAAACTAGCCCCAATAATTTTTTCTGGTCCTGAAACTATAAATGATGATCTATAAACAATTTCTTTAATGGAAATTTTTACTAAATCAACTACTTTAAAGTTGTAACTTCCTAAAATTAGAAATATTACAGAAAAAAAAATCAGTCCAAGTAATGAAAATCTTTGTTGGGCTCCTTTTTTTAAAAAAGCAGAACGTATTGCTATTACAAAATCATCTCTACTTTGTTCCATCTTTTTTAATACTCAGATAACATAGTAGAAAATATTTCTTCTTGCTCTAAAGCTTTTCCCGTTCCAATAGCAACACATGCTAATGGATCGTCTGCGATATACACAGGTAAACCTGTTTCTTTAGAAAATCTTTTATCAATATTTTTTAACAATGCTCCACCACCTGTTAATGTAAGTCCCATGTCTACCAAGTCTGCTGATAGTTCTGGAGGGGTATTTTCTAATGCATCTTTAATACCATTTACCATTTCTCTTAAAATACCATTAAGTGCTTCAGCNGTATCCTCCTCTGTAATATTAACTTCTTTAGGTGTTCCTGACCTAAGATCTCTACCTTTAACAGCATAAGTGTTATTGTTTGANGGTATTGCAGTACCAATTTCTTTTTTAATTTTCTCNGCTGTACTATCTCCAATCATTAAATTATATTCTTTTCTCATGTAATTAATCATTGCTGANTCCATTGCATCACCAGCAACTCTCAACGATTTAGAATAAACTAACCCTCCCAAAGACATTACTGCTATTTCAGTTGTACCACCACCGATATCAACAACCATTGAACCAGTTGCTTCTGAAATTGGAAGGCCAGCACCAATCGCTGCTGCTATTGGTTCTTCAATAAGTTGAACTCTTCTAGCACCTGCAGCAAGTGCACTNTCTTGAATTGCTTTTCTTTCAACTGGAGTTGATCCTGTTGGAACACAAATTAAAATTCTTGGATTTGCAAATGTACTNTTCTTATGAACTTTTTTAATAAAATGTTTAATCATCTCTTCNGTNACTATNAANTCTGCAATCACTCCATCACGCAAAGGTCTGATTGCTGNTATGTTTCCTGGAGTTCTTCCAAGCATTGTTTTTGCTTCATCACCAACGGCTAAAACTGTTTTTTTTCCAAGGTTTTCAACAATTGCAACAACTGATGGCTCATTTAAAACTACTCCTTGTCCTTTTAAAACAACAAGTGTATTTGCTGTTCCAAGGTCAATTGCCATATCTTGACTCCANATATTTGTTANGTTTTTAAACCATTTAGCCATCTTATATTCCTTTCACTTTCTTTGTTTCATGCTCAATTGGAGCATCAGTTCTATTTCTTTTAATTATCATTTTATTTAAAGCACTTAGATAAGCATTTGCTGAGGCAACTAATGTATCAGTGTCTGCAGCTTGTCCAACTGTAGTTTTTCCTTTTTCCTCAATACGGACACTTACTGTTGCTTGGGCGTCTGTTCCTTCTGTAACTGCATGTACTTGGTATAATTGTAGCTTTACATCATGTGGGTATAAAACTTTTATACATTTAAAAATTGCATCAACTGGTCCATCTCCTGTCTCTGAGGTTTCCTTAATCTCCCCATAAACATCAAGAGTCATTTCTGCTCTTTGTGGTTCTCCTGTACCTGCAAAAACTTTTAAAGACTTAAGATTGATAACACTTTTATCTAAAATCATACTGTCATCGACTAAAGCTGCGATGTCATCATCATAAACGTGTTTTTTCTTATCTGCTAAGATTTTAAATTTTCCAAATGCTGTTTGAATGACATCATCAGTCACATCAACGTAGCCCATCATTTAATTTTTCTTTAAAAGCATGCCTTCCAGAATGTTTTCCCATTACTAAAGAGGTTTTTTTAACCCCTACACTTTCTGGTGTCATAATTTCATAAGTTTCTCTATTTTTAAGCATTCCATCCTGGTGGATACCTGCTTCATGGGCAAAAGCATTTTTTCCAACTATTGCTTTATTAAATTGAACTGGAAAAGTTGCATTAGAAACAATTTTTGAAGCTTTACTCAATAGTTCGGTTTTAATTCCTGTAGTGTAAGGCATTAAATCATTTCTAGTTCTAATTGCCATTACGATTTCTTCAAGTGCAGCATTACCTGCTCTTTCACCAATTCCATTTATTGTACATTCTACTTGTCTTGCTCCTGCNGAAACTCCAGCTAAAGAATTTGCAACAGCTAATCCTAAATCATTATGACAATGAACTGATAAAATAGCTTTATCAATATTTGGAACTTTATTTTTTAATGTTGATATAATTTTAGTAAACTCAGATGGAATTGTATATCCAACTGTATCTGGAATATTTATTGTTTTTGCCCCACTACTAATTGCAAGTTCAACAATTTTACACATAAAATCCATGTCAGTNCTTGTTCCATCTTCACAAGACCATTCAACATCATCTGTAAGATTTCTTGCATAAGAAACACTTTCTTTAATTGCATCCAACACCTGTTCTGGTGATTTGTTTAACTTATGTTTCATATGAAGGGGACTTGTTGATATAAAGGTATGTATTCTAAATCTTGGTGCTGCTTTTAAAGCTTCATGACAAGCATCAATATCTTTTTTACTAGCNCTTGACAATCCGCATGGAATAGAATTTTTTAAAATTTTACTNATGGCTGTAACAGCTTCAAAGTCGCCCGGAGAAGCAATTGGAAATCCAGCTTCGATAATGTCAATTCCAAGTTCATCAAAAATTCTTGAGATTTGAATTTTTTCTTCAAGACTCATAGATGCACCAGGTGATTGCTCACCATCACGCATTGTTGTATCGAATATAAAAACTTTATCTTTATCGCTCATAACCAAAATTTTTTGAAAATATATAATACAATCTATAAGAGAGATTGCAAAATAATTATGAAATTATAGGCTCTATAGCTTGGTTAATTTAGGTTAGAGAAAAGCTAACTTTTGTCACTATCAATTAGTTTATTTTTTCCTATCCANGGCATCATATCCCTTAATTTTGAACCAACTTTTTCAATGGAATGATCTGCTAAATCTTTTCTTGTTTTTAAGAAGTTCTTTTGACCGCCCTCGCACTCTTTCATCCAGTCTTTAGTAAATTTTCCAGATTGTATGTCGGCTAACACTTCCTTCATTCTTTTTTTCGTCTCATCTTTTTTTATAATTCTTGGTCCAGAAACATATTCACCATATTCTGCTGTATTCGAAATTGAATAATTCATATTGGCGATTCCACCTTCATAAATTAAATCAACAATCAATTTAACCTCGTGCAGACATTCAAAATAAGCCATCTCAGGTTCATAGCCTGCTTCAACTAAAGTTTCATAACCATTTTTAATTAATTCAACTAATCCACCACAAAGAACTGTTTGCTCTCCAAATAAATCTGTCTCACATTCATCTTTAAAAGTNGTTTCAATTATTCCTGATTTTCCCCCACCTATTGCAGACGCATAAGACAANGCAAGATCTCTTGCTTTACCTGTTCCATCTTGATGAACAGCCATTAGNCATGGCACTCCTCCACCTTTTTCATATTCGCTTCTAACTAGATGACCAGGTCCTTTTGGNGCAACCATAAATACATCCAGATCTTTTCTTGCATCTATAAGTTTATANTGAATATTTAACCCATGAGCAAAAGCCAAACTTGTTCCCTGCTTTATTCTCTGTTCAATATGATTTTTGTAGATAGAAGCTTGCAATTCATCTGGTGTTAATATCATTGCCACTTCTGCCCACTCTGCTGCATCAGATAAGTTCATAACTTTTAAACCTTTAGACTCAGCTTTTGCTTTACTTGCAGATCCATCTCTAAGAGCAACAACAACTTCTTTGGCACCACTATCTTTTAAATTTAGTGCATGTGCATGACCTTGGCTTCCATATCCAAAAATTGCAATCTTTTTACTCTTAATAAGATCTACATTTGCATCTTTTTCATAAAACATTTTCATTTTTTTTCTCCTGTTAATAATTAGTTAAATATTTCTGCGCCTCTTGTCATTGCAACCGCACCAGTTCTTGAGACACTGACAAGACCAAGGGGTTTTAAATTTTTACTCATTTTATCTATTTCTCTTCTTAAAGCAGTAATTTGGATTACTACTGATTTATTTGTTTTATCTAATATAACCGGATTATATTTTTTACAAGCATTTAAAGCTTTCTTTATTTTAGCAGAATTAGCTACCAATTTAACTAAAGCCATTTCTTTAAATATTACATTTTTATCTTCTCTTTTAAAATTAGCAACTTTATGAACTGGTACTAGTTTTTTTAGTTGTAATACAATTTGTTCAATTACTTGTGGTGTTCCTGTNGTTACAATCGTAATTCTTGATAGATTTTTTTTATGATCTACTTCAGCAACTGCTAGAGANTCAATATTNTATCCTCTTCCAGAAAATAACCCAACTACTCTTGATAAAACGCTCGCTTCATTNTCTACCCAAACAACAATAATATGTGTATCCAGCTTTCCAAGTTTAGTNGGTGTGCTATATGCTGATTTAGATTTAGACATTTTATACTAACGCTTTTCCTTTTCCTGTTATTTTATTTTCTTCTTGATCTTTTGGACCTAACAACATTTGATTATGTGGTTTACCTGATGGTATCATTGGAAAACAATTCTCATCTTGGTCAACGTGACAGTCAAAAATTACTGGTTTATCTACATTTATCATCTCTCTTATCTTTTCATCTAATTCATTTGGATTTTTAGCTCTTATTCCAACACAACCATAAGCTTCTGCTAATTTTACAAAATCTGGTAGTGCTTCAGAATAACTCTCTGAATAATTTTTTTCATGCAGTAGCTCCTGCCATTGTCTAACCATTCCCATATACTGGTTATTTAAAATAAAAATTTTGATGGGTAAGTTATATTGAACTGCAGTTGAAATTTCTTGCATAGTCATTAAAATTGAAGCTTCACCTGCAATATCTACTACTAATTTTTTAGGTTGTGCAACTTGCACACCAATTGCAGCTGGTAGTCCATAACCCATAGTACCAAGTCCACCTGAAGTCATCCATCTATTGGGCTTATCAAATTTATAGTGTTGTGCGGCCCACATTTGATGTTGGCCAACTTCTGTTGTTATAAAAGTATCTTGATCTTTAGTTAATTCATAAAGTCTTTGTACTGCATGTTGAGGTTTTATAATTTCATCACTATTGATAAAACTTAAAGACTGTTTTGTTCTCCACTTTTCAATTTGTTGCCACCATTTTGAAATTTTTTGTTTGTTTGATTTTTCTAAGTTTAAATTTTTCTTCTTTAAAGTTTTTGATGTAGAGCTTATTACATCACTTACATCCCCAACTATAGCCAGATCCACTTTTACAATTTTATTAATTGAAGACGGATCTATATCAATATGTACTTTTTTAGATTTTGGTGAGAACTCATCTATTTTACCTGTGATACGATCATCAAATCTAGCTCCAATATTAATCAATAAATCACAATCATGCATTGCATTATTTGCTTCGTATGTACCATGCATTCCTAACATTCCTAAAAATTGATTGTCGTTACCCGGATATGCTCCTAACCCTTGAAGTGTTGAGGTAATTGGAAACCCTGTAAGAGAAACTAGTTCTCTTAAAAGTTCACTTGCTTTAGGACCTGAGTTTATTACACCTCCTCCAGTGTAGAAAACTGGCTTAGATGCTTTGCTCATTAAGTTTATTAACTGATCAATATCTTTTTGAGTAAATCTATTTTGAAATCTTTCTTTTATTTTTTTTTCTTTCTTAGGTTTTGAATAATTTGTTTTAGCAAACTGAATATCTTTTGGAATATCAACTAACACAGGTCCCGGTCTACCAGTTGTTGCAACTTCAAACGCTTCATGCATTATTCTTGGAAGATCTTTAATATCTTTTACTAACCAGTTATGTTTGGTGCATGGTCTAGTAATTCCAGTTGTATCACATTCCTGAAAAGCATCAGTTCCTATTAAGTGAGTTGGTACTTGTCCAGAAATACAAACTAACGGAACTGAGTCCATGTAGGCATCAGTTAGTGCTGTCACAACATTTGTTGCACCTGGACCAGATGTAACTAAAACAACACCAGGTTTACCTGATGACCTTGCATAACCTTCAGCTGCATGACCTGCACCTTGTTCATGCCTAACTAAAATATGTTTTATAGATGGGTGATTTTTTAATTCATCATATATTGGAAGGACAGCTCCTCCAGGATAACCAAAAATATGATCCACATTTTGGTCTTCCAAACACTTAAATACAATTTCAGCTCCTGAATATAATTTACCCATTCAGGCAATCTATTCGACTTTATGTTAATTGGTCAAGTTTAAGAGATGTTTTTTTTAAATTTTTTAAATAAGTTTCGATCATTGATGGATTAATTTTTTTCCAAGATGCCATTCTGCTTCTTGCCCATGTTGCTTGTCTTTTAGCGTATTGTCTAGTTTTAATGGATATAAGCTCTTCGGATTCCTGTAAATCAATTTTTTACTCAAGTACTGTGTCAATTCGTCAATTCCTATTACTTTATTGATACTTTTATCTTTTTTAATTTTTAATTTAAGAAAGCTTTTAACTTCATTTATAGCGCCATTTTTAATCATTTTTTTTGTTCTTAATGAAATTTTTTTAATCAAATCTTCTCTTTTATAATCAATATATATTCTTAAGAATTCTTTATCTTCAAATTCTGGCTCCGTTTTTTCCAACCAATCGTACATTGAAATCTTGGTGAATGATTTTACTTCAAATGCTCTAATAGATCTTTGAATGTCATTTGAGTCAATTTTATTAGAAACCTTTGGATCTAATTTTAAAAGGTTTTTATAAAATTTTTTTTGACCTTCTTTTTTTTGTTTAGATCTAATTTTATTTCTAAAATTTAAAGGAATTTCTGGAATTTTAACAAGTCCATCAATTAAAGACTGAAAGTATAGTCCTGTACCACCTACTAAAATGGGAACTTTTTTTCTTTTTCTAATATTATTAATTAAATTAATTGTCAACTTAAGCCATTGCCCAGTAGAAAAGTTTTTATTTAAATCAATAACTCCATATAAATGGTGTTTAATATTTTTTTGTTCTTCTTTATTTGGTCTTGCAGTCAAAATTTTTATTTTTTTGTAAACCTGCATACTATCTGCATTGATAATTTCGCCGTTAACTTTTTTGGCAACTTTTATTGCAAAATTAGATTTGCCTGATGCTGTGGGACCTGCAATTAAAATTATTTTGGACTTGATGTCCATTTTTAATCTAACTTAACACCAATATATCTTTTTTGGTTTTGATTATTATAAATTACGATTAAAATAGTTTTTTGATTAGATTTTAAAGCTTTTTCTACTGTATCCTCAAGGTCTTTTATGGACTTAATTTTTTTCTTTTGGGCTTCAATTATCACATCTCCAACATTTAAATAATTTATTGGACTATTTTTTCCAATATTCGTTATAACCAATCCTGTTGTTTGATTTGGAAGTTTTCTTTCTTCGATATCTTTTTTATTTAATAATCTTGCAATTATTTTTAAAGATTTAATTTCTGAAATTTCTGGGTCCTCTGTTTTAGTTTCTTTTTTTTCTTCTTTAAAGTCATCTGAAGTTTCCAGTCTTCCCAATTTAATTTTTTTTGTTATTTCTTTTTTATTTCTCCAAATTTTAACTTCTACTGTTTTTCCAACTTCAGTTTGAGCTACAATTTTTGGTAGCTCACTCATTTCTTTAATCACTGTACCATTAAATTCTAAAATAATATCTCCAGATTTAATCCCTGCTTTATCAGAAGGACTTTTTTCTGCNACACTCGCAACTAAAGCNCCTCTTGGTTTNTCTAAATTTTCTACCTCAGCAATTTCATCTGTAACNATTTGAATTCTAACTCCAAGCCATCCTCTTTTAGTTTCTCCAAATTCAATNAATTGATCAATTACTTTTTTTGCACTATTNGATGGAATGGAAAAACCTATACCGATAGATCCACCNTTTCCTAGNATTGCAGTATTGATNCCAATTACATTTCCATTCATATCAAATAANGGTCCACCTGAATTTCCTGAGTTTATTGAAGCATCGGTTTGAATATAATCTTCATAACGAGAAAGACCAATAGATCTATTTCTAGCTGAAATTATTCCTGATGTTACTGTTCCACCTAANCCAAGTGGATTTCCAATAGCAATCACCCAATCACCTATTCTTGCTTTATCTGAGTCACCAAATTTTACTGGTTTAAAAGTTTCCTTAGAAATTATTTGCAGAACAGCAATATCTGATAATGGATCTGCTCCAATAATTTTTGCTTTAAATTCTTTATCTCCATCAACTTTAACTACTATATCCTCAGCATTTTGAATTACATGATTGTTGGTAATTACAATGCCTTTTTTATCAATTATAAANCCTGATCCCAGTGCAGCAGATTTCCTTTTCTGAGGTGTTCCAAATTCTTTAAACATGTCTTCAAAAGGAGATCCTGGGGGAAACTGAAATCCTGGAAATGGGTTCGTATTAGTCAGAACAGTAGTAGTTGTAGCAATACTTACAACAGATGGCATCAATCTTTCTGCTAGATCAGCAAAAGAAGATGGAAATTCTTTTGCAAATGTTTGGGGTGCAAAACCTATAAAAAATATTGCTATGACTAATCTTTTAAACATATTCATTTTAATTTTTAATATACCAAATAATTGCAAATCCTATAATTGCAAATATTAGCCCACCTTTTCTTAATTGATTGTCGCTAGTTTCATTCAATTTTAAGAGCATACTTTTCATTTTTGATGGAAATAGGGCATATAGAATTCCTTCAACAAAAAGAAAAAGTCCAAAAGCTATTATTAGCTCTTTCATATTTTGAGATTAGTTTTTGGTTTTAACGTTTCCAAAAAATTTAAAAAATTCACTATCTGGAGATAAAATTAATGATGTGTCTCCACCTATTAAAGCTGTTTCGTATGCTTGCATCGCTCTATAGAAACCAAAAAATTCAGGATCTCTTCCAAAGGCTTCGGCAAAAATTTTATTTCTTTCACCATCTCCTTCACCCTTCATAATTTCAGAGTCTTTGTTTGCATTTGCTAGTATTACCGAAACTTCTTTATCAGCAGTTGAGGTAATCGTTACAGCCATCTCTGCTCCTCTTGCCCTAAATTCTTTAGCTTCTCTCTCTCTTTCAGTTTGCATTCTTCTGTAAATAGCTTCACTGTTAGCTTGAGGTAAGTCTGCTCTTTTTATTCTAACATCTACAATTTTAATTCCGAATTTTTGAGCTTCTGTATTTACACCTTCTTGAATTAATGACATTTGTTTAGATCTATCTTTTGATAATAATGTTTGTAATTCTTGTTGACCTAAGACATTTCTAATTCTTGAGTTAATGATTGTTGCCAACCTTGATCTTGCAACTCTTTCATTTCCTACTGAAATGTAGAATTTTAGAGGATCAATTATTTGAAATCTTGCAAAGGCGTCAACAATTAATCTTTTTTGATCAGAAGCAATAACTTCAGCTGGTGGTGTATCAAGATTTAAAATCCTGCTGTCTAGAAAAACAACATTTTGAATAAAAGGTATTTTAAAATTTAAACCTGGTTTTAATATAATTTTTTTAGGATCACCAAATTGAAGAACGATAGCTTGGTTGACCTCTTTAACTACGAATATAGAGAAAAAAGCTAGAGCTCCTATTAAAACAACTATTGGTAATAAAATTTTTGGTACTTTCATTAATTTGTCGCTTTCTTTTTACCTAACTCAGGAAGTGGTAAGTAAGGCACTACACCTGAACCTGAATTTTTATCAATAATTACTTTATCTATGTCAGCTAAAACTTTTTCCATAGTCTCTAAATACATTCTATCTTTCGTAACTCTTTTAGCTTTTGCATATTCATTATAAATTGACACAAATCTACTAGCTTCACCCTCTGATGCTGCAACAACTCTTTGTTTGTATGCTTCGGCTGCTTGCATAATTTTTGCAGCTTCCCCTCTTGCTCTTGGAATTACATCATTGGCATAAGCTTCAGCCTCATTCTTNGATCTCTCCATATCTGCTCTTGCAGCTTGNACATCCCTAAANGCATCAATTACTTGATCNGGTGGATCTGCTTTTTGTGTTTGAACTTGTGTAATTTGAATACCACTATTGTATTCATCTAATATNGCNTGAATAATATCTTGTGTTTCGATTTCAATTTTTGCTCTTCCTTCAGTTAAAATTGGTTGAATATCACTTTTTGCGATGACTTCTCTCATTGCAGTCTCTGCTGCAGCTTTAACTGTTCCCTCTGGATCTTGAATTTCAAATAAAAACTTTCCAGCATCTTTAATCACCCAAAATACTGAAAAATCTATGTTTACAATATTTTCATCACCAGTAAGCATTAAGCTTTCTTGTGGAACATCTGCAACTCCTCCTCCAGAAGAAAAACCGTTATCTCTTTCTGATCTAAATCCAATATCAATTCTATTTACTTTTGTAACTTTTGGTGTCTCAACTGTCTCTATTGGAAGTGGAATATGATAATGTAATCCTGGTTGAGTAGTTTTTATAAACTTACCAAATCTTAGTACAACACCTTGTTCATCTGGCCCTACTCTATATAGACCACTTGCAAGCCATATAAATCCTAAAATAATTATTGCTAAACCAATTTGTTTACCTCCTGATGAACCTCCACCAGGTAAAAATTTATTTATCTTATTTTGAATATCTCTAATAATTGCGTCAATGTCTGGTGGTGTAGGTCCTTTCCCAGAACCATTTCCTCCTCCTGGGGGTGTTCCCCATGGACTTCCGCCTCTACCTTGAAAATCATCTGACATATGACAAAGTATATAATGTCTTTAAGACAAAAAACAAGTAATGATAATGTTATGACCGATAAAAAGCCAGAACTAAGTGACGCAATGAAAGCTAAATTAGAGCCTAAAAAATTCACAAAGAACCCAATTTTAGGAACAAAATTTACTATAGCAATATCAAGCGCAAAAGGTGGTGTGGGAAAATCTACTTTTGCAACTAATCTTGCTTTAGCATTAAAACAAATTGGCTGTAAAGTTGGATTGCTTGATGCAGATATTTATGGTCCATCAATTCCAAAAATGTTTGACATAAATGAAAAGCCAAAAAGTGACGGTCAAACTTTAACACCTATTATTAAATATGATATTCAATGTATGTCTATTGGTTTTCTTGCTGACCAACAAACGCCCATGATTTGGCGTGGTCCTATGGTAACTAGTGCAATTAAAACTTTTACTCAAAAAGTTTCATGGAAAGATTTAGATTTTATAATTGTAGATATGCCTCCAGGAACTGGGGATACTCAACTAACTTTTTCTCAAGAAATAAAAATGGATGGAGCAATTATAGTGTCTACGCCACAGGAAGTGGCTCTTCTTGATGTTAAAAGAGGAATAAAAATGTTTGATAAGCTTGGTGTTAAAATTTTAGGTTTAGTTGATAACATGAGTTATTTCACAGGAGATGACGGTAAGAAATATAAAATATTTGGTGAAGGTGGTGTTAAAAAAACAGCTGAAGAATTTGAAAAGGAATTTTTAGGGGAAATTCCAATAAATCCTGAAGTTGGAAAATGTGG
>JGI26273J51734_10001007_pt1 | contig 15049 bp, 13 predicted proteins | sample SaaInlV_125m_DNA_FD_51734 | JGI IMG/M metagenome (IMG submission 51734) | reverse complement strand
AATATAAAAGTTTTTGAAATCACAAAGAAAGATAAAAAGATTAAAAATTTAAAAATAATTAAAGATTAATGGAAAAATTAGGATCAAAAATTATTATTGAAGACTATAAAAATAATTTTGATTATAAAAAAAGTGATACTAATTTAAATATAGAATTTAATAGAGTAGCTTTTATATTTTTCTTTTTTTTTATTATTTATCTAATTTATAGTATTCATTTAATTCATCTTGGATCACGGAAATTAAATGTAGAAAAGAAAGATATTTTGCCTACATCTAGTAATAAACTTTATAGAGCAGATATAATTGATATAGATGGAAATTATTTAGCTAAAACAGTTAAATCTATTGATATAGGTATAAAGACATCAGATATAATAGATAACGAAAAACTTCTATTAAGTTTAAATCTTATATTTCCAAATAAAGATTTTAAAAAAATTAAAAAACAACTTGGTACAAAAAAGTTTTTTTGGTTAGAAAAAAAAGTTTCAGAAGAAAATTATGAAAAATTAATGAAACTTGGGGATAAATCTATCAAACCTGAGGAAAAGGTATTAAGAATTTATCCCCAAAAAAATCTTTTTAGTCATATTATTGGTCAAATAGATGATGACAACACTGGAATTTCAGGTTTAGAAAAATCATTTAATGNAGCCCTTAGAAATTCAAAAAATCCCATCAAACTTACAGTCGATAAAGATATACAGTTTTTAATTCGAAAAGAGTTAATCAAATATCAAGAAATTTTTAAAAGCAAGGGTAGCGCTGCTTTATTAATGAATATTAATAATGGAAATATACTTTCACTAATTTCATTACCTGATTTTAATCCTAATGAAAGACAAAATATAACTGATGTTAATTTTATAAATAGAGTAACTAAAGGAACTTATGAGCTTGGTTCAGTTTTCAAACCATTTACATTTGCAAGTGCTTTAAATGAAGAATTAATAAAACCTGAAACAGAATTTTTAGATTTACCCAAATCTATTAGTTGTGATAAACACCAAATTGGAGAGTATGATAATAAAATTCCATCTGATTTAACAGCAGAACAGATTTTAATTAGATCAGGAAATATTGGTTCGGTAAGAATTGCTCAATTAGTTGGACCAGAAAAACATAAGTCGTTTTTAAAAAAAGTTGGAGTATTGAGCTCAATTGATTTTGACATTGAGGAAGTTGCTCCTCAGAAGGATTATAATTTTGGGAAATGTAAATTAGCTACATCTTCCTTTGGCCATGGTATTGCAACTACAATCTTGCAGTTAGCAAGAGGTTATGCGGTAATATCTAATGGAGGTTATGAAGTTAAACCAACTTTAATTGATAAAAAAATTGAAAATGAAAAAAAGAATAGACTAATTAATAAAGATGTTTCCAACCAAGTTGTTAAAGCTTTAAGAAAAATTGTTAGCACAGACGAAGGAACAGCAAAATTTGCCGATGTTTTAAACTACGAAATTGGTGGCAAAACAGGGACTGCAGACCAACCAAAAGAAGGCTCTTATTCTGAAGCAAAGATAAATACGTTTGCTTCAATATTTCCAACATCAAATCCACAATTTGTATTTATTGTTATGTTAGATACCTCAAAAGGCGAAAGATTATTATTATAAATATAGACATCAAAAGGGTGGATGGAAAGGAACTTTATATAATACAGCTGGATGGACATCAGTAGAAGTGGCTGGAAAAATAATTGATAAAATTGGGCCTATTTTAGCCACAAAATATCTAGAAATTAAATAACTATGTTTCTAGGGGATTACTTCAACAATATTCAAAAAAATTATAAGCAAATTTATTTTTCAGGAATTTCATTTAACAGTAATCAGGTAAAAAAAGATAATATTTTTTTTGCAATCAAAGGAAATAAGATAGATGGTAATAGTTTTATATCATCTGCAATCTCCAATGGTGCAAAAATAATCATAACTGAAAAAAAAATAAATAGACTTAAAAACGGTATTTTATTTATTCAATCAAATAATATCAGAAAATTATTAGCTGAAATATCGTTTAAAATTATTAAAAAAATCCCAAATAATATTATTGCTGTTACTGGTACAAACGGAAAATCATCTATTGCAGATTTTTATTATCAAATTTTAGATTTGAATAATAAAAAAGTTGCATCAATTGGAACATTGGGAATTAAATCAAAAAAATTTAAAAAGGATTTATCAAATACTACTATAGATCCAATTCAATTAAGTAAAATTTTAAGTAATTTAAAAAAACAAAAAGTTAATAATGTTATTATGGAGGCATCCAGCCATGGATTGAGCCAAAACAGACTGGATGGTTTATCCTTTAACACAGGGATATTTACAAATTTATCTCAAGATCATTTAGATTATCATAAAAATAAAAAAAATTATCTAAAAGCTAAACTTTATTTGTTTGAAAAATTACTAAAAAAAAATGGAAATATAATAACTGATGAAAAAATACCTGAATTTAAAAAAATTAAAAATATAGCATCTAATAAAGACCTAAACCTTTTTTCATTATTGGAAAAAAAAAATAATTTTCAATTTTTGTCTCATCAATATAAAGGAGAGTCCCAATTATTAGAGATTAGATATAATGATTCAACACACATAATCAAACTTAACTTGATAGGAAAAGTTCAATTTAAAAATGTATTAATGGCGGTTATTGCGTCAATCAGAAGTAATATCAATATCAAAGACATACTTAATGTAATACCAAAAATAAAATCTGTAGAGGGAAGGTTTGAAAAAGTTGGCAAAATTAAAAATAACTCAAAAGTAATTGTAGACTATGCACACACACCAGATGCATTAAAAACTTGTCTTAAAGATATAAGAGATCAATTTGTAGGTCACAAAATTAACTTAGTATTTGGTTGTGGGGGGAATAGAGATCAAAATAAAAGAGCAAAAATGGGTAAAATTGCTGACCTTTTTTCAGACAAAATATATCTTACTGATGATAATCCAAGGTTAGAACAGGCTAGTAAAATAAGAAAAGAAATAAAAAAAGGAATAAAAAAACAAAAAGTTTTAGAGTTTCCAAATAGGGCAAAGGCAATATCAGAAGCAATAAAACACTTAAAAATAGGAGAAATTTTAATCGTTGCTGGCAAAGGTCACGAAAAAGTTCAAGAAATAGGTGGGAAAAAATTTTTTTTCTCAGATAAAAAAATTATTCTTGATGCAATAAAAATTAAAAATTTTTCTTTATCAAATAATCTAAAGGTTAATATATTTAATGAACTTAGTGGAGAAAAAAAAATATCTAGTAATATTATTTTCAAAAAGGCTAGAATTAACTCTAAAGAGATAAAAAAAAACGATGTTTTTTTTGCGATTAAGGGAAAAAAAAATGATGGTAACCAATTTATAAGTGAAGCTTTTAAAAAAAATGCGTCGGTTGCAGTAGTTAATAAAATTGAAAAAAAAATAAATATCTCTTGTCAAATTAAAGTTAAAGATCCATTAAAATTTTTAACAAAAAGTTCAGAGTTATATAGAAAAAATATAAAAACAAAAATAATTGCTATAACTGGAAGTTGTGGAAAAACCACATTAAAAGAATTATTAGGTAGCTCATTAAAAAAATTATCAAAAGTAGGTATTTCACCTCAATCATATAATAATAAGTTTGGAGTTCCTTTAAGTCTTTTTAATTTAGATCAAAAAAATAATTACGGCGTTTTAGAAATTGGAATGGATAAAAAAGGTGAAATTGATTATCTTTCTAAAATTGTTAAACCAGATGTTAGTGTGATTACTAANATTAATTATGCCCATGCTAAAAATTTTAAGAATCTAANACAAATTGCTCTAGCTAAATCAGAAATAATTAACAATACAAGAGTTAATGGTTCAATTGTCCTTAATGCCGATGATGATTTCTTTGCTTTACATAAAAATATAGCCAGTAAAAGAAAGCTTAAAATCTTATCATTTGGTATTGTAAATCAAAATGCAAATATAAAACTTATAAGTATCAAACAAATTTCTAATAAGTTTAAAGCAACTATCATAATAAATAATTTTAAGACTTATTTTTTTATCTCTAATAATTTTCAAAATAATATCTTAAATATTTTGGCTACCTTGACTGTTCTGAGTATTTTTTTAGATATATCTAAATTAAATAAAAATATTTTTATGGGTTTTAAAACACCCAATGGGAGGGGGGATATTACTAAAATTAAGTTTAATAATAAAAATTTATACTTAATAGATGAAAGTTATAATTCAAATCCGTTGTCACTTAAATCCGCAATTTTAAATTTTGATAAAATTAAAATTAAAAAAGGAAAAAAATATTTATTATTAGGTGATATGCTAGAACTTGGTAAACACTCAAAAAGACTTCATCAATCTATTGGAAAAATAATCAATAATACAAAAATTGATAAAATTTTTGTTAAAGGAAGTGAGGTATTGTTCACATACAATTCTATTTCAAAAAAGAAAAAAGGTAGGGTATTAAACAACAACTCACAAATTATTGATTTGATTAAAAACGATTTAAATAATAATGATTATCTTATGGTTAAGGCCTCAAATGCGACAGGAATAAATAAGATAATCAATAGTTTTAAAGGTTCGAAATAATGCTTTATCAATTTTTACTTAATTTTGTTGATATCTTTGGATTTTTAAATGTTTTTAAATACATCACTTTTAGAACAGGATTATCCTTATTTACCTCATTAATTATAGTTTTGTTAATTGGAGGACCTTTTATAAATTTTTTTCAAATAGAAAATTTGTAAATCCTATACGTGATGATGGTCCACAAGATCATATTATAAAAAAAATTGGTACTCCAACAATGGGTGGAGTAATAATTTTGTTTGGATTGCTATTTTCTGTTTTGTGTTGGGGGGACCTATCTAACACTAGTGTTTTATTTTGCATTTATATTGCCATTTCATTTGGTGTACTTGGAGCATTTGACGATTATAAAAAAATAAAACAAAATAATTCTTCAGGAATTTCATCTAAATTTAAAATAATATCACAAGTTTTGTTAGCTACGATAGGTATTAGCTTATTTTTTTATTTTATTGATTATAAAGAAATTACAAATTTATATTTTCCATTTTTTAAAAATTTAATAATTAATCTTGGATGGTTTTTTATTCCTTTTTCGGTATTTGTTATTGTAGGTTCCTCAAACGCAGTTAATTTAACTGATGGGCTTGATGGATTGGCCACTGTACCGGTAATTTTAGTTGCTGGTTGTTTTGCTTTTATAAGTTATGTAACTGGCAATATTGTTTTTTCTGATTATTTACAAATCCCATACATTGAAGGTACTGGTGAAGTTTCTATTTTTTGTGGTGCAATAATAGGATCNTGCTTAGGGTTCTTGTGGTTTAACGCGCCACCAGCAAAAATTTTTATGGGTGACACAGGTTCTTTAGCACTTGGTGGCTCTTTAGGCGCTGTTGGAATAATAACAAAACATGAAATAGTATTAGCAATTACCGGTGGGNTATTTGTCCTTGAGGCTGTATCTGTGATGATACAAGTAATCTCTTTTAAATTAACAGGAAAAAGAATTTTTAGAATGGCACCAATNCACCATCATTTCGAAAAAAAAGGATGGCCTGAGTCAACAGTTGTAATTAGATTTTGGATCATTTCAATTATTTTAGCAATGATTGGTCTGGCTACTTTAAAATTAAGATAATGACAAACAATAGAAATATTTTTTTGAAAAAAAAGATATTAATATACGGCTTAGGTAAAAGTGGAATTTCATCATATAAATTTTTAAATAACAAAGCTAAGGTTTATTGGTTTGATGATACTTTTAAAAAAAAATTTGGACATCAACCAAATCAAAAGCTAAGAAATATTCAAGAAATATCCAAAATCAAGTTTGATAAGGTTATTATTAGTCCAGGAATTGATATTTTAAATTGTAAATTATCTAAATTTCTTAAAAAAAATAATTCTAAAATTTATACAGATTTGGATATATTCTATTCATTTTATAAAAATAAAAGTATCACCATTACGGGAACTAATGGAAAATCAACTACATCTAAAATATTGCATGAGGTTTTATTAGATCAAAACTATGACTGTAGATTGATTGGAAACATTGGTAACCCAGCATTATCTGAAAAAAAAATTACTAAGAACACTATATTTGTGATCGAAGCCTCATCATACCAATTAGATTATAGCAAATTATTTACTTCAAAATACTCAGCAATACTTAATATTAGCCCAGATCATATAGAGAGACATAAAAATTTAAAAAATTATGTTAGCGCTAAATTTAAATTATTAGATTATCAGTCTAAGAAATCTATATCATTTGTAAAAAAAGGCGATTTACTAATAAATAAAAAATTAAAAAGTAAAAAATATAATCCTAAAATTATCAAAGTTGATTTAAAAAAAGCAAATAAGGTAATTAAACATTTAAAAAATAAGTATTTTATGTCAGCAGGAAATTTAGAAAATTTGTCATTTGTTCTAAAGATTTCTGAAACATTAAATTTAAATAGTAAAAAATTAATCAAAACTTTAAATAGATTTAAAGGATTAAAATATCGACAGCAAATTATCTATGAAAATAAAAATTTAACAATAATTAACGACTCTAAGTCAACAAGTTTTGCTTCATCAGAAAATATGTTAAAAAACTTAAAAAATGTTTATTGGATTTTAGGTGGTATTCCCAAAAAAGGTGATCAGTTAAATCTATCCAAGAAAAATTGTAAGAATTTTAAAACATTTATTTTTGGTAATTATTATAAAGAATTTAAAAAAAATATTAAAAATAAGATACCAGTAAAGCATTTAAAATATTTGAAAGACATATTAAAAGAAATTTTTCTTGATTTAAAAAATAAGAAAATAAAAAAAAATATTATTTTCTTTAGTCCAGCAGGGGCATCATTTGATAACTTTAAAAATTTTGAAGATAGAGGTAAATATTTTAATCAATTAATTAAAAAATTTATTAATGCAAAATAATAGCTTTCTATATAAATTTTATTATCAGTGGTGGAAAAATATAGATAAGTCAATATTATTACTAATCAGTTTGTTATTTATAATTGGACTTTTTTTTTCATTAGTTTCAACTTCATTAATTGCTTCAGATAAATTAGATACAAATAGCTATTTCTTTTTTTTTAAGCATTTGATTTATATTTTTATTGGAATAATTATAATTTTTATTTTTTCTTCTTTGAAAACTAATCAATTATTTTATTATTCATATTTCTTTTTTTTTATTGCTTTAATTTCTTTATTTTTAGTTCCTATTATAGGTGTTGAAGTAAAAGGATCAAAAAGATGGATAGATTTATTTTTCTTACCAAGATTTCAACCAATTGAATTATTAAAACCTTTTTTAATTATCATAATTTCAAGCATTCTTTGTAGTGTTAGAAGTTCAAACCTTTATTTAAAATATTTATTATCAATTATAATAGTTTCGGTAATTTCTTTATTTCTTGTAATGCAACCAGATATTGGTCAGACTCTTCTTATCGTTTTTTCTTGGGCTGTTTTAATTTTTACCTCTGGAATCAATATCTTTTTTCTTTTTAGCCTTTCTATATTTGCTTTTATTTCACTAGCTTATTTAATTATATATGTTCCTAAGTTTGATTATATTCAAAGTAGGATTTTTTCATTTTTTAATAGAGATGTAGGCACACATAATTTTCAATCTGATAAAGCTATTGAATCCATTACAAGTGGGGGTTTTTTTGGAAAAGGAATTGGTGAAGGAACCCTAAAAAATCGTGTGCCAGAAGCACATACCGATTATATTATATCTGTAATTTCTGAAGAGTTTGGTGTTGTTGCCATAATATTAATATTATTATTATTTTTAATATTTATTCACATGGTTTTTAAAAAAATAAATTATGAAAAAGATGACAAAATTAAACTTGTTTTGATTGGATGTGTAAGCTTAATTTTAATGCAAGCGACGATTCATATAGGTGTTAATATCAGGTTATTTCCTACTACAGGTATGACATTGCCATTTTTGAGCTATGGAGGTTCTTCTATAGTAAGTATCTCAATACTATCAGGAATAATCTTAAATTTAACTAAAAGAAAAATAGAAAATTAAAATGAAAAGAAGGATTCTTATTTCCACCGGAGGATCTGGGGGACATGTTATTCCCGCAATAACAATACATGATCATTTAATAGAAAATTATGATATAGTAATCTCAAGTGATATTAGAGGTCTTAAATATCTTGACGATAAATTTTATAACATCCTAGTTATTGATACACCCAAGTTGAATAATTTAATTTTACTGCCTTTATCAATTCTAAAAGTATTTTTTTTAACACTAAGATCATTGATATTATTAAAAAATAAAAAAATTCAAATTCTTATTTCGACAGGTGGATATATGTCGTTACCATTATGTATAGCCGCAAGAATACTAAACATTAAAGTTTATTTGTTAGAACCAAACATGGTAATTGGAAGAGCAAATAAACTTTTTCTTAAATTTTGTAAAAAAATTATATGTTATTCAGAGAATATTATCGGTTTTCCAAAAGAGTATAAAAATAAATTAATGATTACAAATCCACTTATAAGAAAGAAATATTATAACAAAAAATTAAAAGAAAATGATAATGAAAGATTTACTTTAATAATAATTGGTGGAAGTCAAGGTGCACAAATATTTGATAAAATTTTACATGAATCAATTATTAAAGTTTCAAAAATTAAACCTTTAAATGTAATTCATCAAACAAATCAAAAAAATATAGATGTTCTCAAAAATCTATATTTAAAAAATAAGATTGATAATACTGTTTTTAGTTTTGATCAAAATCTTAATTCATTAATAGATCAAGCAGATTTATGCATAACGAGAGCTGGTGCCTCTAGTTTGGCTGAAATTTCTCTATCTAAAAAACCATTTATAGCTATTCCATTACCAACCTCTAAGGATAATCATCAATTAGAAAATGCTAATTATTATAAAAATAAAGGTTGTTGTTGGATTGTGAATCAAATTGATTTTGACAAAAAAAAATTTGAAGATTTATTATTAAATATATTATGCAATAAAGACGAAATACTTTTAAAAAAAAATAATTTAGAAAAATTAAATTATCAAAACACGTGGAATAATGTTAATCAAAAATTATTAAATATTATTAATGAAAATTAAATTAGCAAAATCTGAGATTATTCACTTTATAGGTATTGGTGGAATAGGCATGAGTGGATTATCCCTTATAATGAAGGGCAAAGGATTTAGGGTTCAAGGCAGTGATATCGCTAGCAATAAAAATATTGAAAGATTAAAAAAAGAAAAAATAAAAATTATAATTGGACAAAAAAAACAAAATATAAATAAAGCTACCATTATTGTAATTTCTTCAGCGATTAAAAAAAATAATCCAGAATTAATGGAGGCAAAAAAAAAACAATTACCAATTTATAAAAGAGGAGAAATGCTAGCAAACATTGTTTCTCTAACAAAAAATATTGTAGTTGTTGGCTCTCATGGAAAAACAACCACAACATCACTAATAGCCTCCATTTTTGAAGAGACTAAAATAGATCCAACTATTATTAATGGAGGCGTAATAAATTCCATCAACAATTCTGCTAAACTTGGCAAAAGTGATTGGTCGATCCTAGAAGCAGATGAGTCTGATGGTAGCTTTGTCTATATTCCACCCACCTACTCAATAATAACCAATATAGATAGAGAACATATGGATTTTTATAGTTCTATGGATGATTTGAATAAATATTTTATAAAGTTTGTAAATAAGGTCCCATCATTTGGAAAATCTTTTATTTGTATAGACGATAAGAATAATAAAAATTTGATTAAGAAACTAAGTAATAAAAATTTTTATACATATGGAATTGAAAAAAAATCAAATTTTTGCATTAAAAATATTAGACAATCAAAAGACTATTCTATGTTTGATTTAAAAATAATTTTGCCTAATAAAAAAGATAAATTAATTAAAAAAATTAAAATTCCATTATTAGGATTGCATAATATTAGAAATTCAGTTGCTGCATCAGCTTTGGCTATTACTGTTGGACTGACTGTTTCAAATATTAAAAAAGGTTTAAAAAACTTTAAGGGAGTTCAAAGAAGATTTAATAAAATTTTTACGTATAATAAAGTTGATTTTTTTGATGACTATGCTCATCATCCAACAGAAATCAAAGTCGTATTAGATGGAGTAAATAATGTTTATAAAGGTTATGAAAAAGTATGTATTTTTCAACCACATAGAATTTCAAGATTGAAAGATTTAAAAAAAGAATTCACTTATGCATTCAAAAATGCAGATAAAGTAATTTTACTTCCTATTTATACTGCTGGAGAAAAAATATCATTAGGATTTAAATATGAAAATTTTGCAAGAGAAATAATCAAAAACTCAAAAGTAAAACTATTTTTAGTAGATGATAAATTTCAATTATCAAAATATATTAAAAATAATATTTATGGAAAAAAAATAGTTATTGGAATGGGTGCTGGAACTATCTCAACATGGATGAGAGAAATGCCAAGATATTTATCATGAGTATAAATCAAGATGATCTATTGATAGAATTTAATGAAAATATAAAATTTAATTATAATTTAAAAAAAAAAAACTGGTTTAATATTGGTGGTAATACAAAGATTTTTTATCAAGCAGAAAATTTAAAAGAATTAATCAGATTTTTAAAAATAATTGGAAACGAGGAGAGATTATTTGTTTTAGGTGGAGGATCAAATACTCTGATTACAGATAAAACTTATGATGGTGTTGTTGTTAAACTATCTAAAAATTTTAATAATATTTCGCTTTTATCAGAAGATATAATTATTGCTGGAAGTGCCGTTAGTGATAAATCACTTTCAAAATTTGCAATGGATAATAGTCTAGGTGGATTTGAATTTTTATCTTGCATACCTGGTACAATTGGAGGAGGAATAAGAATGAATGCAGGGTGTTTTGATAGAGAATTTAAAGATATTCTAATTTCTGTTCAAGCTATCAGTAAATCAGGGCAGGTTATTACGATCCCAGCAAAAGAAATCAATTTTAAATATAGAGATAGCGGACTATCAAATGATTTAATTTTTTTGAGTGCATCTTTTAAGGGTTTTAAAAAAAAATCAAATTTAATTAAAAATGAAATTATAAAATTAAAAGAAAAAAAAGAAAAATCACAACCTACAAGAATTAAAACTAGTGGGAGCACATTTAGAAATCCATTAGGTCAATCGAGTAAAAAAGTTTGGCAGTTAATAAAAGAATCGGTCCCTTTGCAAAAATCATTTGGAGACGCATGTATTTCAGAAAAACATTGTAATTTTTTTGTTAACAAAGGTAATGCTAAGTTTGATGATATGAAAAAATTAATAGAATTTGTATCTGAAAGTGTTTTGAAAAAAACTGGTGTAAAGATAGAAACTGAAATAAAAATTTTAGAATAAATTGAAAAAAAAAATATTAATACTTGCTGGTGGAGTTTCGAAAGAAAGATTAATTAGTCTGGACACGGGAGTACAAGTTGCAAAAGAACTAAAAAAAAATGGTTACAAAGTAAAAATTTGTGAACCAGATGTAAATTTGTCAAAAAGTATTAATCAATTTAAACCTAATGTTATATTTAATGCGTTACACGGACAGTTTGGTGAAGATGGCTATATACAAACCATTTTAGAAGGATTTAAAATACCATACACTCATTCGGGGGTAATTGCTTCTTCAATAGCAATGGATAAAGAGATATCAAAAAAAATTTTTATAAAAAATAAAATCAATACTCCAAAATATATTAAGTATTCTTATAAAGAAAATATTTTTGATTTAATAAAAAACATTGAAAAAAAGTTAAAATTTCCAGTTGTAATAAAACCAATTAATGAAGGCTCAAGTGTAAATGTATTTATTTGTACAAAAAAAAATATTTCACGAATCCTAAGCACAATGAAAATCTATAAACAGATAATGATAGAAGAGTTTATTGGTGGTAGAGAAATTCAAGTTGCAATTATGGGAAACAAAAAATTAGGAGCAATAGAACTTAAACCAAAAAGAAAATTTTATGATTACAAAGCTAAGTATAATGTTGATGCAAAAACAGAACATATAATTCCAGTTGAACTTTCAAATAATAAATTAAATGAAGTGATGAGCCTTTCACTGAAGGCACATAAAACTATTGGATGTAATGGGGTTACAAGATCAGATTTTAAATTTTATGAAAATAAATTTTATTTACTAGAAATTAATACTCAACCAGGTATGACAAAACTATCTCTTGTTCCAGAAATAGCAAAATATAATGGAATATCTTTTATAAAATTAATTGAGTGGATTTTAAAAGATGCAAAAACGAAAAAGTAAAAAAATTTTAAAATATTTTTTTTTACTGCTGTTAGTTGGCTCAATTAACAATATCAATCTTAATGATTTAAAATTACATAATATTCACAATGTTAATATTATTGGATTAGATAATGAAGATAAGAGANATTTACTTAATAAAGTAGACTTTAATTTATACAATATTTTTTCAATTAATAAAGATGATCTAATAAAAGAAATTGAGTCAAATGCTTTGGTAGAAAAATATTTCATTCTTAAAAAATACCCATCTTCATTAAATATAAATATAGAAAAAACAAAATTTTTAGCAAAAATAAATAAAAATGAGGAAATTTTTTATTTAGGTTCAAATGGAAAATTTATAAAAAATGATTTTTCAAAAAAACAATTGCCTTTTATTTTTGGAAATCCAGATGTAATTCAATTTTTCAGTATTAAAAAAATTATTGATCAGTCTAAAATTTCATACAAAGAAATTAAAAATTTATATTTTTTTCCATCTAGAAGATGGGATTTAGAATTAAAGGACAATACTATTATAAAATTACCAAATGATAATACCTATCTTGCACTTAATTTAGCAATAGAATTTTTGAATGATAGAAAATTTAAAGATGATAAAATAATAGATGCAAGAATTGAAAATCAAATTATTTTGAATGATTGAAGAATCTCACTTTAAAACATTTCTTTATATTTCTAAAAACAAATATCAAATATTCGTTTATGATAAAAACAATTTAAAAAATATATACAATGAAGAAATAAGAATTGATGATGAAATTGAGCTTTATAATCTTTCAAAATTTCTTGATGAAAATATTTATAAAATTGAAAAAACGATAAACAACTTTATTAGAAGTATAATTTTAATAATAGAGAACGATAAAGTTTTAAGTGTAGATATATCATTTAAAAAAAAAAATTATGAAAAAAATATTTATCAAAAACATTTAGAAAAAAATTTAAAAGAAGTAAAAGATATATTTAGAGAAAATTATCAGAACCATAATGTTATGCATATGGTTATTATCAATAAAGATAAAAATGAAAATAATTTACTCTCTAATAATGATAATATTAATGATGACTATCTTTATTTAGAAGTTAATTTTATTTCTATTCAAGATAGCTTTACTTTTATTTATGATAAATTATTAGAAAAGCATCAAATCAGAATTGAACAATATATGTCAGGTGGCTATATAAAAAGTTTTTTAAGTGANAACGAAAATGAATTAACAAAAATGGCAAATCAAATAAATAATGGCTTTAATAAAAATGAGGTTAGACTTGTTTCAAAAAATACAAAAAATAAGNGTTTTTTTGAAAGATTTTTTCAACTATTTAGCTGAAACTGTTTTTTCTGGTAATAATTGTTGTTTTCAAAATTTATCTAAAGCAAATTAAAAGTCTTTAATGTCTTATCTGACTCAAAAAACAATTAAAAGCAATGTACTCTTTAACGGAATTGCACTGCACAGTGGATTAAAAGTAAATATTTGTATTAAACCAGCTGAGCCTAATTTTGGAATAGTCTTTAAAAGAACAGACTATAAAGAAAACAATCTAGTTTACCCAAATTTTATGAATGTCACAAATACATTGCTTAATACAACAATTGAAAATGAATTTGGGGTTAAAGTTTCAACTATTGAACATTTGATGGGTGCATTATTTGGTCTAGGTATTGATAATGCGCTAATAGAAATTGATAATGAAGAAGTTCCAATTCTAGATGGATCTGCGAAGGAATTTATTGAAAAAATTATTAATTGTGGAATTGAGGTTAGTGAAGCTCCTATTAAGGTTATTAAAATCAATAAAGAGGTTGAGTTTTCAGACGGCAATCGATTTATCAAGATAGAGCCTTCCACTTTAAGTTTAGATATAGATTTTGAATTAAAATATGAAAATCAAATTATAGGAAATCAAAGAAACAAAGTTAAAGTTTTTGAAGATGATTTAACTAATGTTTTTAATTCAAGAACATTTTGTTTATTTGAAGATGTAGAGTTAATTAGAAAAAAAGGACTAGGAAAAGGTGGAAGCTTACAAAATGCCATAGTAGTAAATGATAATAAAGTTTTAAATCAGGAGGGTTTAAGAAATGACAAAGAATTTGTTAATCATAAAATACTTGATTGCATAGGTGACCTTTTTACTTCAGGTTATAGAATAATTGCTAAAATTAAATGTTCTCAAGGTGGCCACTATCTTACAAATCAATTATTGAGAAAAGTATTCGAAAATAAAGAAAACTTTTCCGTTCTTGAAATAAAAGAAAAAAACCTTCCTCATACTTTAATTCAAAGAAAATTATTTAAATCAATAGCCTAAGCTAAACATATATTTTCAAAGATATAAATTAAAGGTATAACTAGTCATGATCTATCGGAATTATTTTTATTTTTTTATAATTATTTTATTTTGTTTTTCTTGTTCAAAAAAGGAAATTGAAAAATCTAATATCAATGAAGTAAATTTAGAGTCACAAATGATAGAGGCTTATGAGGATGGATTGAAGGAATTAGAAGCTGGCGATGTTCTGTACGCAGCAAAAAAATTTAACGAGGCAGAAACTTTATTTCCACAATCAGAGTATGCACCAAAATCTGCATTGATGGCGGCCTATTCATATTATTCTCAAAATTATTATGGAGATGCGATGGCTGAATTAATAAGATTTT
>JGI26273J51734_10001006_pt1 | contig 15049 bp, 12 predicted proteins | sample SaaInlV_125m_DNA_FD_51734 | JGI IMG/M metagenome (IMG submission 51734) | reverse complement strand
TCCTAAAGTCGTAATGAATCACGAAACTTATGATAGTGGAGATTTCGCTACAAAAATAGATTTAGCCATCCAAAACAAAGATAAAATCCATGAAATAATTGAAAATATATCTGGTAGAGAATTGCCAGAAGAATGGTTTCCTTACAACCCAATAGGTAGTGATGGCAGCATGGATGGAGTTAAAGTAACAGGTTATGAAATACCATATGTATCTTGGATAGATCGGCATGGAGTTGAGGGGAAGTCAGATATTAGAAAGGCAGATGGAAAAATGCCTTGGAGAGTTGATTGGGCTGCAAGATGGGGTATACATGGGATAACGTGTGAACCGGCAGGTAAGGATCACGGAGCATCTGGAGGGAGTTTCGATACAGGAATACCAATTTGTGAACTATTAGGGAGCAAGCCTCCTGGGAAAATGGTCTATGAATGGATACAACTGAAAGGAAGTGGACCTATGTCAAGTTCTAGTGGCAATACCATTGGCCCTATAGAGGCATTAAATCTTGTCCCACCAGAGATATTAAGATATATAATTGCTAGAACTAAGGTGAAAAAACATATCGATTTTGACACTGGACCGTCGCTTTTTGAAACTGCAGATGAATATGAAAGATTAGTATCTAATCCACCTTCTGGAGATAATCTGAATAAAAAGAAAATGGTAGCCAGAGATACTATTCTTGGATCTCTGAGACTTAGTCAGGTGAATAGAGGAGATGATCCCTCAAAATCTATCGCAGGAGTCTCTTTTCGCCATTTAGCAATGTTAGCTCAAATAAAATCAAATGACCAGGACATTTGGGATTCTCTGAATAAAAGTAAGCACATAAACGGTGAACCGAACTTAGCATTAATTGGAAGATTATCAAGAATGAGAAATTGGATAGAAGGAGCTCACTTCCCTGAAAATGCAAGAATCAAGATTCAAGAGAAAATGAACGATGAAAATAAAGAAAAAATCACAAAGGAACAAAGAATATTTCTGTTAAGCTTACTTACTAAATTAGAAAATTGCGTATGGAGCGAGAGTCAAATAAGTCAACTAATAAGGGACACTACTAAGGAATTAGAAATTAATCCAAGAGAAGGCTACGTGGCGCTTTATCTATTGATAATAGGCCGAGATTACGGGCCAAGAATCGCTTCAATAATTACTGAGTTAGGAAAGGAAGAGACCATTCAGATATTCTCAAAAACGTTTTAATAAATCTGAGAAAATTTCAGAAGTAAGACCAGTAGATCTTGCGGCTAGTCTTCTAACTATTAACTCAGGCGTCGATCTAGCGATGTGATTTCTTTTTGGAGTTCTATCTACAATAAGATCCATGTTTTCGTCGAGACCTTGTGCTTCAATCCCATCTATCCTAACATGCCCACCCATTACCTCAGAGATGGCAGTACCAATATGTGTCACTAAAAGCACGTTAGTATCTTTATTCTCACTAGAAGCAGACAAAAGTCCACCAAGTATTAACGACGCAGAACCTGGTTCTGTAATCGCCTCAAGCTCATCTGCTAGTATGACCTTACGATTATTGGAAACTAGAACTTCTGCAAGTTTCTTTAGAGTTCTTTCTAAAGCACCTGCTGATTGAGTCCCAGATACCTTAGCAAGTATATGCAACTCATCTAAAAGGCCAACGCAAGCATGGGAGGCAGGTACAGGTAATCCTGAATGTGCAAGAAGAATTACCGACCCCAATGTCTCAAGAAGAGTAGTTTTACCACCTGAATTAGCGCCCGAAAGTAATGCAATCCTATCTCTATCCTCTCTGGGAGATACTTCTCCTATACCATAAGTAACCGGTTCAGGAACACAATCAAGTAGAATATGACGACCATCTTTCATCCATATTCCCTGGCTCAGAAATAGAAAATTCTGGAAGACTACACCTGTTTTCCACAGCCCATTTACCTATTCCAAGCCACATATCTATCTCAATAAACTTGGATATCGCCTTCCTAGCAGGCTTCATTATCTTTACAGTCGAATTAGCTATTGCGATCTCTCCTTCACTTCTCTCAGATAAAATAGCAGAATCTAAATCTGATTCTATTTGTTCTATGGCTTCACGGTTAATTACACAAGGATATTCACTAGAAAAAATTTCACTTGGTAAAGATATACCTGTATTTTGCAAATAATTTTCTAATCTCCTAATCCCATCGTGAAGAGAAAAGTCTATCGTATCAGCGACTGTACTTTTTAGTCTACGTTCTAAACTGTTAATATCAGAATAATATGAGAGTACTTCATCACCACCAAATGAAATTGAAGCCTCGGAAGTTCCGGATACAATAGCGTCATTAACTCCTGCTTCAATTGATTTTACTTCACCCCATAATCCATCTCGTGATTTCTCTAAATTTTCAAGACGNGTTGAATCATTATCAAGTGATTGAAGGAGAAGGGGNAGATCTCCTAGTTCTTCTAATGATTCACTGATTTTTTCTCCGATTATATTTATTGGCCACACCTGATCAGATAGATTTGAAATTATCGANAGATTTNCAGAATTTAATTTCAACCACTGCAGAGGTACTTCTGGGACTAATTTGTATAATGAATCTTCAGATTTACCAACGACCCAGCCGGAAGGTAAAACCTCAGGAGCACCGGATCCTATCCAGGTCACCCTAGGAATCCCTACATAATCGCGCCATTTCTCATCATCTGAACGAACTAAGATTCTACATTTATTATTAATATGTGCTAATTGATCTACATACTNGGAATCAGGTACTACAATCACTCTATCAATACGGGAAGTAGATTCTTTAGTATAATTAAGACCTGAAATTACATCCGTCCAAGATTCAAATGAAGTTTTACTATCAGTTACAAACCTAATTGCATTTTCAGACCATGATTTTCTAGATTCTATCTCAGATAAATTTGATCTTGTAAGTGGATTAAGAATTGAAAGTCGATTTTTAGCGGCNTTAGTCTTAACCGATTTTGANATGTTACTCATTAATTCCTTGTGTAATTTACGCCCCTCATCGGTGGTAGTTACTTCTTCAATATGNCCNTTCGCGGAATTAATCANTTTCACTGCTCTTTGAGGTGATANNCCCTCTATTCCNGAGAGAGTACTGACATCTCCGTCCTCGAGAGCGCGCNCTACATCTTCTAATGANCCGATCTCTAAAACTAGTTTTTGAGCAAGAGATTCNCCCACTCCTGGGATTTCTGTAAGTGACATCATAATTGACTTTGGAATTCCGAGGTAATTAAGGAAATCGCAAAAGTAAACGGAAATATTAGTTTTCTAAATACAATACAACTAGAGCGTACCGATTTCTAGAAGTCTCGGTTCCGGAATCCCATCCATTGCTTCGGCTATAGCAAGTACTTCCATTCTAGCACCTGCCATTGTAGTAACGAAAGGAATATTTAATTCAACAGCTAATCGCCTCATCATATTTCCATCAAGAACGGCTCCCCCCGTATTCCTAGGAGTATTAATGATTAGATGGATTTTACCTTGACGCATTAGGTCTAAAGCATCGGGAGTCATTCCTTCAGTTATTCTATAACAGGTTTCTACCTCTAATCCGCCTTTATCTCTCAAAACATTGGCGGTACCTCTTGTCGCATATAATTTGAAACCTAAATCAATTAAAGATTTGGCCTGATTAATTATAGAGTCTTTATCCTTATCCTTTACGGTGATATACACCCCACCTTCCGTAGGAACAGGGGATTCAGTAGCCAACCTTGCCTTAAGATAAGCAGCGGATGCTCTCTCATGACTACCCATGACTTCACCAGTGGATTTCATTTCTGGCCCTGGTGCAGGATCGAGACCTCTGAGTTTAATGAAAGGAAATACAGGTGCTTTGACACAGACTGCATCATTCTGAGGTTTTGGAATATTAAGATCAGATAATTTTTCACCAAGTGCAACCATAGCTGCAATTCTAGCTAATGGAACACCTGTAGCCTTGGCAACAAAAGGGAATGTCCTAGACCCTCTTGGATTTACTTCCAATACGTATAATATCTCGTCACGGATTGCGAATTGAATATTGTAGCAACCTCTAATCCCTAACTCTAAACCTATTCTCCGAGTCCATTCATCGACCTGTTTGAGAATATTTTCAGATACATTTTGAGGAGGAATAAAACAGGTTGAATCTCCTGAATGAATACCTGCTTCTTCTAAATGTTCCATTATTGCCCCAACTAGGACCTCACGCCCATCACAAACTGCATCAACATCGAGTTCGACGGCATTTCCAAGATACTCATCAACTAGTAATGGTTTTTCTGGAGATAGAAATGCATCATCCATATAGGTTTCTAATTGACGATTGGATGAAAGAATCTCCATCCCTCGCCCACCAAGAACATATGATGGTCTAATCAGAACGGGGTAGCCAATTTCTCTTACTGCTTCACGGACTTCATCAGGAGTGGATGCAGTTTGGCCATTCGGCATTCGTAAATCGTTCCTCTGAGAAAATGCCTCAAATCTTTCTCTATCACTTGCTTCATCAACTGCCTCGGGAGTAGTCCCTTCCATAATCAGGTCAAGCCCCAATGTCGATAAATGAGGTAAATTATTAGACAAAGGTAGCTAGATTAATTGCAGTCTGACCACCGAATTGTAGTAATATTCCGTGGGCATCCTCTCTTAGTAATATTTCACTCACAGACTCAAGTGTCAGAGGGTCGAAATATAATCTGTCACTTGTATCGAAATCAGTAGATACTGTCTCAGGATTATTATTGATAATAATCGCTTCATGACCTAGGTCTTGGATAGCACCTACTGCATGTACACATCCATAATCAAATTCTATACCTTGTCCAATTCTAATAGGCCCACTACCTATTACAACTATTCGTTTTTTACCATTATGAGAAAGATTTGGAGAATAATCTATGCCAATTGATTCAGAACCACATTCATAGGTTGTGTAATAGTAAGGAGTTACGGCAGCAAATTCAGCAGCNCAAGAGTCAACCATCCTAAATCTTGGATGTATCGATAATTCGTGTCTACGGAGAGTTACCGAATATTCATCTTCACCCACNGGTAATTGTTTGAATCCTGATGCTGGAAATCCACATAAAGCATCCGCGATATGTAAATCTGAGAAACCTAAACCTTTCCAAGAGCGCATTTCTTTAGCAGGTATTTGTGAGGGTATTAGCCCTAGTTCGCCAGCAGCCCTTATTTCAGTTTCGATAGCCGCCATTCTTTCAAATCGATGNAAGAACCAGCGTGTCACACCCCCTGTTAAATCACGTACATCATCTATTGAGTATCCTCTCCTGAAGGCTTCGAAAAGTGCTCCCATTCGTCGATCAGTAGGTATTCTCAACCAGTCAACTAATATTGCCTCAGGCAATGCTTGAGATGCTCTCTCATCCATCGTCTCACCACCCGAAGCATCTGCTAATGTAAGAGGACGAGGATGAGGCTGCCCATATTCGAGACTGGCCCATGCCTTCAGAAAAGCCTCTTCAAAGCAACGACCTATTGCCATTACTTCTCCTGTAGATTTCATAGAGGTCCCAATCGTTCTATCTGCTGTTCTAAACTTGTCAAATGGCCAACGAGGTATTTTCACTACACAATAATCTAAAGTAGGCTCGAATGCAGCCGTAGTTCCTTCTCCAGTTATTGGATTGGGGAGTTCATCAAGAGTGTATCCAACTGCAATCAGGGCAGCCATTCNTGCTATTGGGTAACCGGTTGCTTTGGATGCTAAAGCAGATGATCTGGAAACACGAGGATTAACTTCAATTACACGGTATTCACCATTGTTTTGGTTAACTGCGAATTGGACGTTACATCCTCCTTTAATGTTTAATCTTCTAATTAATTTTAATGCTGCATTCCTTAACATTTGATGATCTCTGTCGGAAAGTGTTTGTTGTGGTGCTACTACTACTGACTCACCTGTATGTACGCCCATAGGATCTAAGTTCTCCATAGTACAAACTATTATTGCATTATCCGCATCATCTCGCATGACTTCATACTCATGNTCTTGCCAACCTAATATACTGACTTCAATTAATACNTGGCCAATTGCTGAATGAAGTATACCTTGACTGGCGATTTCAACTAATTCACCCATGTTAAATGCTGTGCCTCCGCCTAAACCTCCAAGAGTAAAAGCCGGTCTAATTAGAAGAGGGAAACCGCCTAGAGCATTGGCGGCTTTGATTACTTCATCAATAGAGTCGCATGCTATCGCTTTACATACAGGCAAATTAATTTCTTCACACACTTTCTTGAATAAATCCCGATCTTCTGCCTCATCAATAGATGCCAAGTTACAACCAATTAACTCTACACCTAATTCATCTAAAGAACCATCATGCGCAAGTGCCATAGCAATATTCAAAGCAGTTTGACCACCCATTCCTGCGAGAATTGCATCTGGCTTTTCAATTTCTAATATTCTCTTTACTACTTCTGGTAATAATGGTTCAATATATATCCTATCTGCCATTTCAGGATCATTTTGTATTGTTGCAGGATTTGAATTAATCAGAATAATTTCATATCCATCTGCTCTTAATGCNCTACAAGCCTGTGACCCTGAGAAATCAAACTCTGCAGCTTGCCCTATTCTTATAGGACCGCTCCCAAGAATNACTATTCTCTCTAAATCATCTCTACGAGGCATTATTTCTCACCTCTCGAGGCATGAGTTACTTTATTTAGATGGAAATTTTTTGCGACAATCTCGGAAAATCTATCGAATAAAGGGGCCGCATCATGAGGCCCAGGGCATGCCTCAGGATGAAATTGAACTGTAAATGATGACTTGTCGACTAAGTCTAGACCTTCAACAGTTCTATCATTGGCATTAACATATCTGACTCTGAAATCAGCCCCTAGAACATTTTCTCCCTTTTCTGAATATACGCCACTGGGATGTGGGGCAAGCATACCTTGTTCCGGATCTTCTACTGCAAAGCCATGATTCTGGCTAGTAATATGCACTCTACCACTCTGTAAATCGATTACTGGCTGATTTGCTCCTCTATGCCCATACCTTAGCTTGTATGTCCTAAGACCAGCTGCTAGACCCATTAATTGATGTCCAAGACAAATACCCATTACTGGAAAATCTGCTCTAACCGCTGATGAAAGCGTTTCTCGAGCAATTGTTGCAGCACCGGGGTGTGCAGGATCNCCAGGTCCATTAGAAGAGAAAAATGCGTCAGGTGACCACTTTTCAATAATCTCATCAAATGGCATATTTGCTGGGCACCAAACTACCTCAAATCGATGACATAACTCACGTAAAATATTAAATTTAATTCCGCAATCAATCGCTGCCAAACGAGGTAAGGAATTACCATCAAAATCTTCTGCACCTTCGTTCAAAAGTACTGATTCTGAGCATGTAACTTCTGCTACTAGATCTTCAGAATCTGGTGGTACAAGATTATCAAGAACATTCTGCATTTCTTGTTCCTTTTCTAATGGTCCAAATACGCATAAAACGGTTCCATGTTCTCGAACTCTTCTTGTTAAAGCTCTTGTATCAATTCCTTCAATTCCAGGGACACCATGAGATAACAAGAATTCATGTACACTACCTATTGAATCTCTATGATCCGGTACTTTCATCAATTCTCTACAAACAATTCCTCGAGGCCAAACACCAGAAGACTCTGAGCTATTAGCATGTATTCCATAATTTCCAAGAAGTGGCCAAGTAAATGTTAGTACTTGTCCTGCAAATGAAGGATCCGTAAGACTTTCTTGATAACCACACATTCCTGTAGTAAAAACCAACTCTCCTTGAGCAATAGTTTCTGCACCAAATAATGAACCTCTAAATCGAGTTCCGTCTGCCAACAAAAGTAGACCAGGGGCTAGGCTTGCAGGTTGTATATCATCCGAATCTACCAAAATATCGGCTGCATCGGAAAATTTAGGAGCACTCTTAACACCTAAAATATCGGCCCCGGGAGAGAATCCTCTACCCGGTGTCGACTTCGACATCAACGATACTGCTGGAACCAGATTATTAATCATTGACGTATAATAATCAGTCGAGAAGTTAGAGAAAAAATCATTCCTCTTCAAAAGTTATTACTTGTTTTCTAATTCCATTAGGTATAACTCTTATTTCTCCATCAGGAAAATGGCTCAAATCATCTATAGGACCTACAAGTGAATCAAGAAAAATAGCTAAGGCGGCCACCTCTGAATGAGGTTGATTCCCTATCGACACATTATGGTCGGCTAAACGATAAACTTCTCCTGGTACTTTTGTCCCACCAACTACTATCATCATAGGTTTATCAAGATCTATTTTAGGCAATGCTTCCTTCCATGGTTCACCATACATCGTCAAATGAATAATAGTTCCAGATTCATCTCCTTTACCTTTGGAAAATCTTCTCAGAAAACTAAGTGGTTTTTCTTCATACCGGCATTTGAAATTACCACCAAATCTCTTAGATACAGAATTCCACGTTTCTAAAGCAGAAGGGTCCATTTCACCTGCTAGATGGATCTCATTAGCGCCAAATGCTCTAGCTGTCAGACCTAAATGAGAAGTTATTCTCTTGTCCCTATCCCTTCTATGACCTAAACGGAGAACACCTATGTGAGGCAGTCCAGGGGGATTCATACATCTTATCCGAGAGGCGCTTCTTCATCAGCATGACCCTCGTAAAGAGTAGTATTTTGAGAAGGGAATATGTCGACATCGTTCGAAAGGAGGAACGATCTTACCCACTGAAGAAGTAAAGCGTCAAAAAAGAATTTTGTAGCAAAATGCAGTAAAACTGCTAAAATTGAAAGTCTACCACTGGCAGAAATTGCATTCCTTAACTCTATCTCGCCTACACCCAAAGCAAGATTTCCGAATGGTTCTAGAATATAGAAAGCACCAAGAATCATTAATATTCCTGCGACGTTGGATAGAATCGCATTACCTTGCTCTCTACCAATTGACATCACTAAAGTTGCTAATAAAGCGATTGTAGGGACAATTATACTTAATTCTGAAAATTCAAAACCACCTAATTGTGAAACCGGAATAGCTGCATCTCCTAATCTCTCAGCACCCTTTTCAACAGATATCCACCAAAGTAATATTGCCATTACTAGCATAGCCCCTGATATCCTTCCTCGATTAAATATCATATCTCTAATATCATGCCTGTTTTGAGGCTGTAATCTTTGGATTATTGACTCCATCATTTCTAATGATGGTTGATTCATTGAGTCACCCTCTACACTAGGGGAAATGGGGGGAGAAACAGAATTAGATGTGTCTAAAAGCGTCTCGTCTCCAATAACCATCGTTGGATTGCCACTACATCACATCATAAAGGATTGGTAGAATCGACGTACCAATATGGCTGACTGGAGACCCTTGATACGTCGCCGAGATGACGGTTTTCCACGAATAATGGGGGTTCTAAATATCACTCCTGACTCATTTTATGCTAATTCAAGACTATCTAGTGTTGAAGAAACTCTAGAAATAGCGGCAGAAATGGTCGACAATGGAGCAGATTGGTTAGATATAGGAGGGGAATCAACCAGACCTGGAGCGAAAACTATTGATTCTGATGAAGAAATTGCACGTATCATACCTGTGGTACGTGCTATTAGAAAGAAATATCCAAGCATAGGGATTTCCATAGACACTAGGTGGGCAGATGTTGCTGAAGCCGCATTAGATGAAGGAGCTGATATGATTAATGACGTTTCTGCACTTAGTGATCCAAGAATGATTGAAGTCATAAAATCAAGAAATTGCCCTATTTGCATTATGCATATGAAAGGAGTTCCCGAAAATATGCAAGATAATCCAGAGTATAGCGACGTTGTCGAAGAAGTTAGAGAAATGCTCACTGGTAAAGTGAATATCCTAGTAGATTCTGGTATTGAAATAGAACAAATAATTGGGGACCCTGGAATCGGATTTGGGAAATTATTACATCACAATATTGCTCTTTTATCTGCTGGAAGAGATGTCATCCCAATGGAAAATATGGGCCTCATGTGGGGAGTAAGTAGGAAAAGAATGTTTTCAGATTTACTAGGCAGAAACGATGCCGAAGATAGGCTAGCAGGGACTTTGGGCGTAGCTGCAATGGCTAAATCAAGAGCCGTCGATATCATCAGAGTGCATGATGTCCCAGAACATGCAGATATGTTTAGAGCAATGTTTGCATTGGAGGATTTTTGATGCCAAAAGATACAAAAAACATCATTGACATTGATGAAAATCTTCGTCTACTAGGTACTGCTCATGTAAGCACTACTTCTGTGAATCTAGTAAAAAATCAGATTATTGAGTATAAGCCCGACGTAATTGCGGTCGAACTCTGTGAATCAAGACTAGCATCACTAAAGAAACCAGAAGGAATAGATAATGAAGAGTTATTGAAAATAATTAGTGACGGAAAGTCAGCTATGATAATACTCCAATCCGCTCTGTCGGTCCAACAAAGAAAAATGGGAATAGATTCAGGAGAAAAACCAGGTGCTGAACTATTAGCCGCGATAAATATTGCAGAAGAATTAGATATCCCCATAGAATTAATCGACAGAGACGTAGTGATAACTCTAAGAAGAGCATGGCATAAAATGGGATTAAGAGAAAAGATGAGAGTATTTGAGGCATTGTTAAGTGAAGACGATGATGACGAATTTGATCTAGAAGAGTTACTTGAGGACAGTGATTTACTCAGTAATATGATGGAAGATGTGTATAAAATCGCACCTAATGCAGGACATGTACTGATTAATGAAAGAGATGAGTTTCTAAGTGGAAGAATTCAGCAAATCAGAGGCAAAGGAAAAATCTTAGCAATAGTAGGAGCAGGACATCTAACAGGAATTCAAGAAAATCTTAAGAAACCGACAATGGAATCTACTTCAAAATTATCTAAACTCAATGAACAACCTAAGAAACCAAACTGGCCAAAATATCTGATGTTAGCAATACCAATTTTACTTATAGNAGCATTAGGGAAGAGTGCATATGATGGAGATTTCACTACAGTATGGGATTCATTGTCTATATGGCTAGCCTTGAATGCTTTTCTAACTGGATTGGGTATTCTTATTGCCAGAGGCCACCCTCTTTCAATAATTGTAGGTGCATTAGCATCTCCAATTACATCACTTAATCCAAGTTTAGCAGCAGGATGGTTTGCAGGCTATACTCAACTAAAAATGAATCCACCAACTGGAAAAGATGCCTCGGATTTCTTGGAATTTTCTAGCATGTATAATATGTTCTTTAGAAATAAAGTTGGAAAAGTAATGATGGTCACGGCTTTAGGAAATCTAGGTTCAACTGCTGGAACATTCTTAGCAGCAGGATTAATTTCTAATGGATTAATTTAGTGTAATGGTGATACTGATGAGTAAAAATATTGGTATAACTACGGCAATATTAATTTCCGTAATTGCATATTTAGTAAATCTATTGCTATCGAATTGGGATATTAGCCTAGGGTCCAGTACCTTAGCACTAATCTTAGGTTCTATAATCGCTTATTACATCCCTAATACTGAAGAAGGAGGAAAATGGATGATTAGCATGATAATGCCTATTGCAATAATATTGCTGGGATTTGGGCTAAATCTAACCACCTTCTTTGCCCCTGAGATTGGTTTAACTGGTTTTTTCACAGTATTTTCTACTGCATTAACTAGTTTCATAATATGTTATTTCATTGGAAAATATGTAAATTTAGACATCGAGACAACCATTGCTCTCGGTACAGGAGGGGCTATATGCGGTAATAGTGCAGTAGTTGCTGTATCTCCTGGCTTGAGATTAAAAGAAGAAAGAGTTGCAGTAGTGTTAGCAGTAATCAATTTACTTGGTCTGATTACTTTCTTAATTGTACCATTGCTGTCATCAATACTTGGTTTATCGGAAGAGCAAGCAGGGATCTGGGCAGGTTCGGTTATTCACGCAGTACCTCAAGCAGTCGCAGCAGGTGAGACAATTGGTGGTGANGCAATGGTGATANCTACCGCTGTGAAACTATCTAGAGTCTCACTTTTAGTATTCATAGTNCCTATCTGTGCATTAATTGGTAATAAAATTAACAAAGAGAAAGGAGAACATATCAAAATTGGATCAATACCATACTTTGTACCAGGGTTTGTTATTGCTGCAATACTATCAACCTGGATTCTACCAACAATAANTNCAGATTTATTGNCAAATATTGGGAAATATTTGTTATTACCATTACTTGCATCTGTTGGTTTTTTTATCACTAAAGAAAGTATGAAAGATACCGGTGGAGCAATACTTCTAGTTGGAGTTATAGCAACAATATCAATGTTGATTAGTAGTTATGTGACAATAATCATATTATCATAAATTAATAAGGAGAAATTATGGACCCTGATACGATATTAGTAATTTTTCTAATCCTTATGACTGGCCTAATCTTCTCACCATTAGGACTAGGAGGAGGAGTTATATTTATGCCAATTCTTCATTACTTACTTGGATGGGAAATAAAAATAGCAATATTAGGGTCATTAATTCTAGTATGGTCGGTAGCTATGGGTAGCCAAGCCGCACATAATAGGCAGGGTTTTGGCGATCTAGATGTTGCTAAAAAAGGAAGTTTATTCGCCATACCTGGAGCTATTATTGGAACAATTATTGGTTTTTTATTAATTGAAATAATTAGTGATATCGCAATAAAGATTATGGCTTTATCAATAGTAACCTGGATATTTTATAAAGCGATAATCAGAATGTTAAATCGAGAAGATATCACTGGTCAAGCCATAGGAGAAATGAATGAAAAATATTGGTCGATAGGAGTTTTCTTTGGAGGTATGTCATCAGGCCTACTTGGAATAGGTGGAGGAGGGATATTCGTTACAACAAATAGGAATTATGGGGGTTTTGATACTAAATCCTCTTCTGGAACTTCTTTCATGTTAGCTGCAATGGTTGTACCAACTGCAATTATTTCACACATTATCATTGATGGTACCGCTTCAGAAATATATACTCAAGCGACAATATATGCATTGGCAATCCCATTTTTAGTGACTATATTGTCATTTAGTGGTGCAAAATATGCAATCAATTACTTACCAGTAAAATTTATTACTAGTTTATTCATTATGATAATCTCATTAAGTATGGTAAAATATACTCAAGAAATTATATCGATTTTAATTTAAATCGATTCGATTACCATTGCAATACCTTGGCCGCCGCCAATACACGCTGTTGCAACGCCATATTTACCATTGGATCTCTTTAATTCATGAGCAAGAGTAAGTACAAGCCTAGTCCCAGTAGCTGCAAGTGGATGACCTAAACCAACCGCACCACCATTGACATTAACTTTCTGAACATCTAGACCTAAGTCTTTGATGCAAGCCACCGCCTGACCTGCAAAGGCTTCATTAATTTCCCAACGATCTATATCATGAATTGAAAGCCCTGCTTTTTCTAGAGCCAAGCGACTACTGGGGACAGGCCCGTATGCCATGATTGCTGGATCTAAACCTACTATCCCCCAAGAAACAATTCTTGCAAGAGGGGAATCACCATCAGATGCTGCTTGGGATGCTGACTTAATTACAACTGCAGCAGCGCCATCAACTACTCCACTAGCATTACCAGCAGTAACTAGACTATCCGGCCCAAAGGCAGTCCTTAGTTGAGCTAAGGATTCGGAAGTCGAGTTCAAAACTACATGATCTTCATCTTTATGGCCTACTTCGCCGACTTTAACAATTTCATTTTCCCAAATATTGTTAGCAATTGAAGAAGCAGTCCTTGAGTGAGAGAGTGCTGCAAATTCATCAGTCTCTTCACGTGTTACTCCTTTCCTTCGACAAATTTCATCGGAAGTTTGAGCCATGAAAGAACCACACATACCATCTAATAGATTTGTGAAAAGATAATCTTCCATATTTTTTTCTAAAATCACTCCTTCTTTAGGAGGCCTAGCTAATTTGTATACATCCCTCATTCCACGTAAAACATGAGGTGCCTGAGAAAGATTTTCCATGCCTCCTGAAACTACAGTAGATGCCTCTCCAAGCATAATCATTTGTGCACCGGTAACAATTGACTGAATGCCAGAACCACAAATTCGAGATAGTGTAAGCATAGGGACTTCTTGAGGAATTCCTGCGCCTAATCCTGCATGTCTTGCACCAAATATTGCCTGATCACAAGTCTGCAAAGCATAACCCATTACTACATGATCTACACTTTCTGGAGATGTACCGGTTTTTTCTAGAGCACCTATAATTGCAATCTCACCTAACTTTAATGCACTTGTATCCTTCAATAATCCACCAGGTAGACCGTCGCCTCTTTTACCACCCTGCCATTCACAAAAAGGCGTACGTGCCCCACCAATAATTACTACATCTTCAACTACCATGATGGCCCGAGATGTAAGTCATTCATGAGGGTGACTGTCTAGTTAGGACAGTATCTCATTCACTTGGTGTATCATCAGTTAATGAACCGAGATAGTCAGGAAGATCTACTCCAGCCATCTTTGCAACATCATGAATCGGAGGTAGACTTTGTACCAAACTGCTCACGAAATTACTTGTTGCAGATGTACCATCGGAATTATTTCCGCCATCCCATACCGTTACCTTATCGATCTTCATATTACGTATTGCTTCAACTTGTGCTGCAACCATGTTTTCAATTTTCTCAACCATTAGAAGAGTAGCTGCTGCTTTAGTATCTCCACCAGCACTCTTTACTAAACCTGCATAACCACTAGCTTTAGCATCCAATACCTTCTGAATACCTGCAGCTTCTGCTTCATACCTAGCAAGGATAGCATCTGCATCTCCTCGAGCAATACGACGAAGACGTTCCGCTTCTGCTTCTGCAGAAATTTCGATCTGTTGTTTCTGAATTTGTTCACGAACAATCTCACTTGCCTGTAATCTTGCTTCTTCTTCCTTGAAGAATGCTCGCTGAATTTCAGCTTCGGCTTGTGCCGCAGCAACTGCTGCACGCTGTTTAGCAGCAGCTTCAACCTCTGCTAAATCCGCATCAGAAATCTTGACAGTTG
>JGI26273J51734_10001001_pt1 | contig 15090 bp, 15 predicted proteins | sample SaaInlV_125m_DNA_FD_51734 | JGI IMG/M metagenome (IMG submission 51734) | reverse complement strand
AATATCGGTGACCGAGCGCGGCCCGCGGTTAAGCGTTGAGGGTCATTCAACCAAGATCATTGTAGATGCGGCTATTTGGGACCCTTTGACAAACATGTGCCCCAAACACGCCTCGCTTCCAGAGCATGTGCAATTTCTGTTTTTGCCCAGCATCGTTCATGAAATCGGCCGCGAATTGAACGTCTGCGTACAGCCAAGCCTGATCACGATCAATCTTAGCGCCTGACAGCGCCATCCCCGCTCACCAAATATTTAAAGCTGGTCAATTGGGCCGCACCAACGGGGCCGCGAGCGTGCATTTTTCCCGTCGCGATGCCAATCTCTGCCCCCATGCCAAATTCCCCTCCATCAGCGAATTGCGTCGACGCGTTATGCATCAAAATCGCGCTATCAACCTGCGCAAAGAACCGCTGTTTCGCCGTGTTATCTTCGGTCATAATACAATCAGTATGGTCCGAGCCGAATTGGCGAATATGAGCAATAGCAGCTTCCATATCGACAACTGATTTGGCGGCAATTATGCTGGAAAGATATTCTTTTCCCCAATCCTCTGCGCTTGCGACTTGCGTTCCGGAAAACCCATCAACGCCGGCGCCAGCGCGCACCTCAACCCCTGCCTTAATGAGCGCTTGAACAACCTCAAACCCAATGGTGTCTACCACATCCTGATGGATCAACAGGCATTCCGCAGCCCCGCAAATGCCCGTGCGGCGGGTTTTCGAATTCAACACGACATCCAGCGTTTTGGCCAAATCAGCTGCCGCATCGATATAGATATGCACGATGCCTTCAAGATGGGCGAAAACCGGTACGCGGGCCTCGCGTTGCACCAAACCAACCAGGCCTTTGCCACCCCTTGGCACCACGACATCAATATAATCGGTCATGGTTAATAAAGCGGCCACCGCCGCACGATCGCGCGTGGGTACGGTTTGTATTGCCTCTTTAGGCAGCCCTGCCGCAACCAAGCCTTGAGCCAAACACGCATGGATCGCCGCCGTGCTGTGATGGCTTTCCGAGCCACCACGTAAAATCACCGCATTGCCAGATTTCAAGCACAAAGCGCCCGCATCCGCCGTTACATTCGGGCGGCTTTCATAAATCACCCCGATCACGCCAAGCGGCGTTGCCACTTTTTGAATGGACAAGCCGTTCGGACGCTCCCATTCTTCCAAGATGCGCCCAACAGGATCTTCTTGCTGCGCCACGTCCCGAAGCCCCTCGGCCATTGCCTCGATGCGCGCAGGATCCAACATCAAACGATCAAGCATCGCGTCAGACAGCCCCTTTTCACGACCAAAGACGATATCCAGTTTATTGGCTTCGATAATCTTTGATTGCGCCGCTATTACAGCATCCGCTGCCGCCATCAGGGCTGCGGTTTTTTGCGCGGCGGGCGCATAGGCCAAACTGGCCGCAGCCGTTTTCGCGCGCCGCCCCAGATCTTGCATCATTTGCTGAACTTCACTCATCGCTTGGTCCTTCCCTTACACAGCCATATCGTTGCGATGCACCAGCGCGGCGCGGGCCGGATACCCTAAAACAGCTTCAATTTCAGAGGTTTTCAAACCGATCAAAGCCGCCGCCTCTGTCGAAGAATACGAGCTTATTCCAAGCGCCACCGCAGCGCCATTGGCCAGCGTAATGGCCACGCAATCGCCGCGCTCAAAACTGCCAGACACGCCAGAAACACCCGCTGGCAGTAAACTCTTTCCGCTTTTCAACGCCCTGTTTGCCCCCTCATCGATCACGATCTGCCCCAACGGTTTCATCGAAGCAATCCAGCGTTTGCGCGCCGATTGCGGATCCATTTGCGGTGCGAACCACGTGCCGGAATTGCCTGCATCAAAGCTGGTCAGCGGGTGATCCACAAAGCCTGCAGCAATGAGCATAGCGCAGCCTGAGCCTGTTGCGGTTTTGGCGGCCATCAGCTTGGTTTTCATGCCACCTTTGGACAGGCCAGAGGTGCCCTCGCCTGCCATCTCTTCAATTTGCGGCGTGATCTCTTTCACCATTTCAAAGCGCCTCGCCGATGGATCACGCTGCGGGTTGGCCGAATAAAACCCATCCACATCGGATAGCAAAACCAATTGATCCGCACCCACCGTAACCGCCACTTGCGCGGCCAGTCGATCATTATCACCATAGCGAATTTCATCAGTTGCCACGGTATCGTTTTCATTCACGATGGGCACAACGCCTAAGCTGAGCAGAGTTTCCAACGTTGCGCGTGAGTTCAGATAACGTCGCCGATCGGCGCTATCCTCTAAGGTCACCAAAATTTGGGCTGTGGTTATGCCATGCGGACCCAATGCCTCTTCATAAGCGCGGGCCAGTTGAATTTGCCCCACAGCGGCGGCCGCCTGCGATTGTTCAAGCGCAACATCCCCCACCGACAACCCCAAGACTTTGCGCCCCAAGGCGATCGAGCCCGAGGACACCAAAACCACATCACAGCCCCGGGCCTTGAACGCAGCAACATCTGTTGCCAATGATTTGAGCCACGCGCTGCGCAAAGCGCCAGTGGTTGGATCCACCAGCAAAGCCGATCCAATTTTAACCACAATGCGTTTTGCAGCGCTTAGGGACGCCATTCCAAATCTTCCTGTTCCACTCTTGTTTCTTGCTTGCGCCCTGCGTCAATTTCATGGCGCAAGACGCGCAACACCGCCTCAACCCCCTCACGGCTGACACCCGACATTAAAAAAACAGGCCCGCCAGCAATTGCTTCCAGCTCAGCTTTAAAAAACGCACGCTCTTCATCATCCAATGCGTCAACCTTATTCAGCACGGTCACTCTTGGCTTTTGCGCCAAAGCGCCGCCATATGCCTCAAGCTCATCTATGATCGTCTTGTAATCATTTAGAAAATCACCCGAGGTTCCATCGATCAAATGCAAAAGAACCGCGCAGCGTTCCACATGCCCCAGAAACAAATCCCCCAAACCACGCCCCTCATGTGCGCCAGCAATCAGACCTGGAATATCAGCCACAACGAACTCGGTATTATCAATCCCAACAACCCCAAGGTTTGGATAAAGCGTGGTGAACGGATAATCTGCGATTTTGGGCCGCGCATTCGATGTGGCCGCCAAAAAGGTTGACTTGCCTGCATTGGGCAGGCCCAAAAGACCTGCATCCGCGATGAGCTTCAGCCGCAACCAGATTGTGCGCTCAATCCCCTCTTGCCCGGGATTGGCGCGGCGCGGCGCTTGGTTGGTTGAGGATTTGAAATGCAGGTTTCCAAAACCGCCATTGCCGCCTTTTGCCAAAACAATCCGATCACCCACTTCGGTAAGATCAGCAATCACCGTTTCTTGATCTTCATCCAAAATTTCCGTGCCGGCAGGCACCCGCAGCAGGATATCATCGCCCGACGCCCCCGAGCGTTGTTGCCCCATGCCAGCGCCGCCATTATTGGCAAAGAAATGCTGCTGATAACGAAAATCGATCAAGGTGTTCAGCCCGTCAACCGCCTCGGCAATCACGGATCCGCCTTTGCCACCATCACCGCCATCAGGCCCGCCATATTCGATGTATTTTTCCCGCCGGAAGCTTACGCAACCACCGCCACCCGAGCCAGAGCGGATATAGACTTTCGTCAGATCTAGAAATTTCATGTGCTGGGTCCTTATGCGGGTCGCATAAGGCGATATCGGGTTATGGGCGCAGGCTCAAGCCTTGCCGCCGATTTTCCCATCTCGCTGGGATGTGACTGCACCGGTATTGGCATAAAACCCGCTTTTTGCAACACGCGCCCCGAGCCGGGATTATCCTTAAAATGATCTGCAGTGATGGCCTCAAGCGGATAGCGCCGGAATAAAAAGGCACAAAAGGCATTTACAGCCTCGCTCATAAGCCCCTGCCCCCATTGCTTTGGATGTATCGCATATACAAGATCTGCCGCAACCGGTGCGCTCAATGGGGCCGCGCGAAAGCCGATCATCCCGATCACGTTCTGGGTTTTATCCGCAAGCGCAAACAGTCCATTCCACGCGCCTTTCCAGCGCGCCGCCTCAATAAACCGCCCCACGAAGCCGCGCGGCAAAGGATGTGGAACAATCGCGAGGTTCCGTGCAACTTGCTTTTGAGCAAGGCAGTCAAACAACGCATCTTGATGTACTTGGGCAAGCGGAAAGATTTGCAACCGCTGCGTTTCGATGAAAACAGGGTTTAAAAAATGCCATTGATCAGGGGTCAGCGCCATCGGTTGCAACGGAACCGATTGGCGCAAGGCTTTTGAATAGCTTGCCACCGGCGGACCATTTGGCGCAAAGCCATTTTTTGCCAATACACGCATAGAACGCTGGTTTTGCAATCGCACGCTTGCCAAGAGCGGGCTGGCCTGCGGATCAGAAAAGTATTTTTTCAAAACCAAATCTGCCGCTTCAGAGATCAGGCCTTGGCCCCAAAAGGCCGGATCTAACCAAAATCCAAAATTTGGATACTCTTCAATCAGACCAATAAATTCTTCCTTCAGCGTGATCGCCCAAACCTGCCGATGTGGATTATCCTGCAGAAGATTGAAAAACCCTTTGGCATCACTTGCGGTATAAGGAAACGGCAAAATCGGCACCCAATAAGAGATCGCCGGATCAGCAAGAATACGCACCATCTCAGCGCAATCCCTAAGCTCCAAAGATCGTAAAACCAAACGGTTTCCGGTCAAACATAAACCCAACGCCTAACTCCAAACCAACACACAAAAAGATAAAACACGTCGATTGCAGCCTATACCATAAGTCCAAAAAATCCAATCTCTGCGTTAGAAGCGGGGGACAGAAAAACCTTGCGCGATTGCAGGCTTTTTCTCTTCTTGACCAGGGCTAGCCGCCAAGCAGCAGCGCATAACCCACAAAGCCCACCGTCAGCGCCGCAAGAGCGCGCATAAACCAACGTTCGGCGCGCTGGCCTGAGATCAGAGAGGCGATACGATCGCCAAAAAACGTCCAGATTGGGTGGCATATCAACTGAATACCCATCAACGTAATGGCAATCCAAAACGTGGCTTGCAGACTGGGCGTTCCGGGATCGACAAAACTGGTAAACCCCGCCACGATCATCGCCCAAGCTTTAGGGTTCAGCGGATGTACCCATAAACCGGCGATAAAACCTGGCGCCGCCCCAGCGCCTCCGTTTGTCGATAACCGCATATTCGCCACCCGCCATGCGAGCCAAATAATGTAAGCCGCCGAGATGAATTTAAGCGCCACAAACAGGCCAGGCAACGTATCAGATAAGCGCATGAGGCCAAACCCAATCGGCCAAATGATCAGCTGCTTACCAAGCACCACGCCCGCCACAAACGGCAGCGCCGCGCGGAACCCATAGGCGGCTCCTGTGCTGAGCATGGCCATATTTGCCGGACCCGGCGTTGCAATTTGTGAGGCGGCAAAGGCCGCAAAGGCGCCCAGAGAAACTGCCATTTTTATCCTTCCAAACGCCTCACGATAAAACCAAAAAAAGGGACCGGCAATGCCGATCCCTAAATCATCAAAATGTAAGGCAGCGATGCCGTTTATTCAGCCGCTTTAGCCGCTGGCAAAACAGAAATAAACGTGCGGCCTTTGAACCCTTTGTGGAAGGTTACATTGCCTTCAGTGGTTGCAAAGATCGTGTGATCCTTGCCTTCACCGACGCCCTCACCCGGCCACCATTTATTGCCGCGCTGACGCACGATAATATTGCCAGGGATCGCCAATTGACCACCGTAAAGTTTCACACCAAGGCGACGTCCGTCTGAGTCGCGACCGTTGCGGGATGAACCGCCTGCTTTTTTATGTGCCATCTGATCGTGCTCCTTTTCTTATGCCAAATCTTTGGCTTGGGCGATCCAGCCCTCTTTTTCGATCTTGCCCTTCAACGCCAGTTCGGCATCCACGGAGGCAACATCTTCTGGGCTCCAGCCGGCGATCTGTGCAAAGCTGGTAACGCCACCGGCAACCAATTTCTTTTCAAGCGCTGGGCCAACTCCGGATAATTTTTTCAAATCATCGGCAGCTTTATCAGCGGCAGGCGCGGCGGCTTTCGCAGGTGCCGCTTTCGCCGGGGCCGCTTTGGCTGCTGCCTTTGCGGGCGCTTTTGCGGCTTTCGGGGCCGCAGTCGCCGCCGGTGCAGACCCTGCGCCTAAGGCCGCTTTTACGCCAGAGTTGCCGGCGCCTGAGGCCAGAATTTCAGTGATCCGCAACAGCGTAAGCTGCTGGCGATGCCCTTTGGTGCGCTGCGAGCTATGCTTCCGGCGACGCTTCACAAAGTTAATCGTCTTGTCGCCTTTGATCTGATCGACCACATCCGCTTGCACAGCAGCATCTGCCACCATAGGCGCCCCAACAACCGGGCTTTCGCCACCAATCATCAGTATATCGTTAAATTGAACTGTCTCTCCAGCATCTGCAGCCAGTTTTTCAACGCGGAGCATATCGCCCGATTGAACTTTATACTGCTTACCACCGGTTTTAAGAACCGCAAACATATAGTCTTCCTTTTATTGCCGCGTTCTTTGGCCTCCCTTTCGGGACGTTTTGGCTGGCAGCCACCTCGAACAGCGCGCCCGATCAGGCGAATGTGAGATCAAATGCAAATGCATCCAATGAAGCCGCGCTTATTGAGCAGTTGTTGTGCAAAGTCAAGGCCCTTGCAGCGGGCTTTTCTATAAATCCTGCGCCGAAAGCGCAGAGGCCGTAAATTGCCCCAGCTGCTCTGCATTTTCAGTGGTTAATTTATTAAACGTGTCAAACAAGGCCGCGTTCAAGGCCATTCCCTCGGGCGATGTTTGAAACGCAAGATAAGCGGTTAGCTCAGCATCGGAAAGCGGCGAATACGCCATNTGCATATATCCCAAAAGCCACTCTTCAATTTCTTTGCTCAAGGCTTCTTGATCCGATTGCATCAATGTAAAAATTTGCCCCTGATCAAGCTTTAAAGCCTCGGCCTGTGAAAGGGCCTCCAGAAAGGCAAACCGCGCTTCGAATGCGCCGGCAAGGTTTTGTTTGACCCAATCCATCTCTTTGATCGCAGAGCGCAAAACCTGTGGCCGCCGTTTGCCCTGAGCTTCGGCCTCAAGCACCAGCTCGATCACATATTCTTCAATGGAAGGATCGGTGATCGCCCGACGCGCGCTTACCTCTAGCTGGCTTACCTGCACCCCCAAATCGCTGTTGTAAAACGCAATGAGCCTATCAGCTGAGGTTGCAGGCAAGGCCTTTGCAAACATCGCCTTGACCCGCGAGGTCAGGCTGTTTTTATCATAAATCTTGGCAATCGAGGCCCCAAAGCTGCCCCGTGTAACGCCCTGCAGATAGGCGTCTGCCGTAGCATTTGCATCGGCAAGCCCTTCTTCGCTGACAATCTCGACCAGCTCATCTAAATGCAGCAATTGATAAAGCTGCTCAGAGGGCTGCGCAATCAGCGCCGCACAACTGCTCCAAAACAGCAATAAACTTACCTGAATGATCCGCATCACAGCCCCCTTACCTCTTTAGAGAAAGCTAATCTAATCAGCGCAAATGGCAATGCTTGCACTTTCATAGATGTTAAAAGAGCATTTAAATTAAGCGATCTTAAACCCCGCGCCATTGACCCGCTGCCGCGTTGGTTTGTTTTGCATTACCAAACAAAAGTGACATAAGGGCTATGATCTACGCGCTGCTGCATTGCATGGCGTGATCCAGAAATTTGCTAAGCTTTACAGCTTGTAAAAAGCCACGGCNCAAAATATTTCCGTCCAGCGCCAAAACCCTTCCGAAACAGTTTCTTTCAGCCGAGAGGTTGAACAGAAAAGAAAAGCCCATTGAGCAGTGGTTCTTTGTGACATATTCTGATTAAAGAGTTTGACTGAANACCGCGTTAAAGGAAAAGACATGTCCGGTGTGCTAGCTTGCCAAGAAATTGCGGATTTGATTGAGCGGGGCGAGATTGCATCAGAGCCTGACATTATCCCTGCGCAAATCCAACCGGCAAGCCTTGACCTGCGGTTGGGAAACACTGCATGGCGGGTGCGCGCCTCGTTTTTGGCGGGAAAAAACGCCAAGGTTGAGCAGCGCCTAGCAGATTTTGAAATGCACCAAATAGATTTAAGCGCTGGCTATGTATTGGAAAAGGGCTGCGTGTATGTGGTGCCGTTAATGGAGCGGTTGAACCTGCCCCAAGACGTGCAAGCCGTCACCAACGCCAAAAGCTCGACCGGCCGCCTTGACCTGTTAACGCGCGTGATCACCGACCAAGGCACCGAATTTGACCGGATACCCCCGGGATATCAAGGCCAGCTTTACGCCGAAATTTGCCCCAGATCGTTTTCCGTCCTGGTGCGCCCCGGAATGCGCTTGAACCAGATAAGATTTCGAAGCGGCCAGGCCATTTTATCGGACAGCCAGTTGCTAGAGCTGCATAAGGCTGAAACATTGGTAAATGGTCCGGCGATCATCGATGATGGGTTGGGGTTTTCGGTCGACTTAAAACCGCGTCACGGCAGTTTGGTCGGATATCGTGCCAAGCCGCATACGGGCGTAATCGATTTGGAACAGATCGGAGCCTATGAACCGGCAGATTTTTGGGAAGAATTACACAGCGGCAACGGCCAAATTATTTTGGACCCGGGCGCATTTTATATTCTTGTTAGCCAAGAAGCGGTTCATATCCCGCCTGATTATGCCGCCGAAATGGCCCCGTTTCTGGCCATGGTGGGCGAATTTCGGGTGCATTATGCCGGTTTTTTCGATCCGGGCTTTGGCCATGACGCAGCCGGTGGCGGCGGCTCGCGTGGCGTTTTAGAAGTACGCTGCCATGAGGCCCCGTTTGTGCTTGAACATGGGCAAATCGTGGGGCGGTTGATTTACGAAAGAATGCGCTGCCGGCCCAGCCAGATTTATGGTGCCGGCATTGCATCGAATTACCAGGGCCAAGGGTTGAAACTTTCCAAACATTTCAAAGCCGCTTGACCGGCGAATTACTCTTCCTCGAACAATTCGCTTTGCTCTTCGGGCTCTTCGCTCATGTCATACTCATCCTCTGACGGACCAGATGGATCAAGCCCCATGCCTGGCCGGCTTTCGAGCAATCCGGCGGCGCGTAATTCTTTAAGTCCGGGCAAGTCACGGGCGCTTTCCAAACCAAAATGATCGAGGAAATGCGGTGTCACCACGAATGTGGTTGGCCGGCCCGGCGTCATGCGCCGCCGCCCAAATCGAATCCATTCCATTTCGAGCAATTGATCAACCGTGCCCCGCGAAACGCTGACACCGCGAATTTCCTCGATTTCCGCCCGCGTGACAGGTTGATGATAGGATATAATCGCCAAGGTTTCGATTGCCGCACGGCTCAGCTTGCGGGTTTCAACGGTTTCTTTTTGCATCAAAAAACCAAGATCAGCGGCGGTGCGAATGGCCCAGGCATCGCCAATTTTGACAACATGCACCCCGCGCCCCTCGTAGCGTTTTCTTATCCGAAGCAAAGCCTCGGCAGAATCGCAACCATGGGGCATGCGATCATTCAGTTGTTTCACCGTAATTGGCTCTGCACTGGCAAATAAAATAGCCTCAACCATCCGCTCTTGCTCGCCCATCGGGGGGGCCTCGAACAAACTTTCTGAAGGGTGGTCATCACTCAGATCAGAGGTCATTTGCAGCTCCGTCTTTCTTTCTTAATTCAATCGCGGCAAAATTCTCTTCTTGCCGAATTTCAACATGGCCGGCCTTGGCCAGTTCGAGCGTGGCCGCAAATGTTGCGGCAGTGGCGGCGCGCCGGCGCTGAGGGTCAGCCAGCCAATCATTCGGGATATAACTGGCGATATCCGTCCATTTTGCCGCGTATCCGATCAGTCCATGCATGCGTTCCAGCGCCTCTTCCATCGTGAACACGTTGTTGCGATCCATCACAAAGGGGCGGAATTCATCGCGCGTGCGGATCCGCGAATAGGCTTGCATCAAATCCAATAAGGTTGCCGTATAATTCACTTTTTTAACGCGCTCTACGGTCTCAGGCAGGCCGCGCACAAAAAAATCGCGGCCCTTTTGATCCCGCGCCATCAAGCGCGCTGCCGCGTCTCGCATGGCTTGCAAACGCTCCAATTGAAAGGCCAGATGCGCGGCAAGCTCTTCCCCGCTGGGGGCTTCATCCGAAGGGTCAGGCGGCAGCAAGAGCCGCGATTTCAAAAAAGCCAGCCAAGCCGCCATCACAAGATAATCGGCCGCCAATTCTAAACGCAACGTTTTGGCGCGCTCGACAAAGGCCAGATATTGCCGCGCCAAGGTCAAAATGGAGATTTTCATCAAATCCACTTTCTGCGAGCGCGACAGCGTTAACAACAAATCTAACGGCCCTTCAAACCCATCCACATCCACGATCAAAGCTTCCGCGGCGAGGCGGTCTTCAACCGAAAGCGTGGCGTTACTTTGAGAGAATAGGTTTTGCATAAAGATCCTGCTAACTTACGCTCACAAGCTGCGCATTGACGGCGGTGATGTCAACCATCCTTGGCTAAGGGTGCGCTGCGTCTGTGCAAGGCCGCGAAGGCACGCCGTTGTCCCTCCGGGCTTAAAACGCCGCTTGCCGCAGCGATTTGTTGCATGTCATCCAGCCCCCCATTACAATGCAAAATCACATCGCAGCCGGCGGCCAAAGCAGCCGTGCTGCGTTCTGCCAAGCTGCCCCCGAGCGCGTCCATAGAGATATCATCCGTCATCAAAAGGCCGTCAAACCCTATTTCTTCACGGATTAACGTGATCATTTTTGGGGAAATTGTAGCCGCAAGATCGTCAATCACCTCATAAACCACATGCGCACTCATTGCCATTGGCCAGTCTTTTAAAGCCGCAAAAGGCTTGAAATCATTATCGCGCAATTCGGCCAATGACGCGCCCACCCGTGGCAGCTGCAAATGGCTGTCAACACGCGCCAAGCCATGACCAGGCATATGTTTTAGAACGGGCAAAACGCCTTCATCGGCCAAGCCCTGGGCCGCGGCAGCCCCCATCATAGCCACCTGCGCCGCCTCATTGGAAAAACAACGATTTTGCAAAATAGGATGTGTTTCAGCGCGCGCAATATCCAGACAGGGCGCGCAATTCACATCAATCCCGTAGCCGCTTAATTCTCGTGCGATCGCTTGATAGCGGTCTTGAATATGCGCGGCGCGCTGTTCAGCCGGCAAATCGCGGCCATCTTCAAGCGGTGGCGGCCAATCGCGCGCCAAGGGGGGGCGCAATCGTTGAACCCGCCCGCCTTCTTGATCGATCAAAATCGGCGCGTGCCAACCGACGGCAGCGCGCAAGGATGCGCAGAGCGTTTTCAACTGATCGGCGCTGGTGATATTTCGCGCAAAGAGGATGAATCCAAATGGATTGGCGCGTTGAAAAAAACGTTCTTCTTCTGGATTAAGAACCGGCCCTGCGCAGCCAAAAATAAAGGGACCAAATTCGAGTTCTTGGCCTGCCATCACCGAGCAAGAATAGGAATACAATCCACATCGCCCGCCACCATCGTTGCACAAAAGCGCTTTGCATCATCGATATCGGCAAATCCTACAGCGCGCAGGCGATAAAAATCGCGGCCGCCACTGGTGGCTTTCACGATTAAACGATCCCGCCCGCGCATAAAGCTTGAAAACCTTTTGTCCAAGCGCTGCCATTCGGCCTTCGCAACCGCTTCACTGTCAAACGCGCCCAATTGCACCAACGCTGACCCTGCTGAGATATCCGACGGGCTCAAATCACGCACTGAGGCCACTTGCGCGGCGCGCGCTGAACCGATGGGCGCCAGGTTTGATGGGCGTTTGGGTGGCCGGATTGCTTGCGCCAGCCCCACAGAGCTCTCATTGTTCTGCAATGCAAGCTTCAGCGCGTCTTCAATCGAGTCTGATTGCTTTCGTATCGTACCATCAGCCGGTAATGCTATACCGTCGCGTGCGCTGCTATCGTTCAAAAGATCATCGGGTAAATTGTTAATATCAAGCGGTATCGGCGCATTCAAAACCACGCCGGAATTTTCTGAATTTTGGGCCCGTAAGGCCCCGCTCGCCAGATCATCTTCTGACAACGAAACCGGGCTTGGCGCCAGCATCACTTGATCGGGGGCTTTCGAGGCAACTTCTTCTGCAACCCGATTGACCGATAGGCCTTTGTTCTGCGCGGAAAGCCCGCCGGGATTTTCCGGCGCCACCCGCATCGGATCTGAAGACGCCTTAATCACCGGAACACCGCTGACATCGCGCATGATTGTTTGATAGGCCCACATTCCAATGGCAATCGCCAAAGCCAAGCTAAGCCCGGCCCCGATCCAGCTGGCAAACATGCCCACGCCCAATCCTGGGCGCTGGTCGGTCTGCGCGGTCGGTGCCTCTAAATGCTCGTACTCTGCCATTATGCCCTCCGATGAAAACGCTAAACGCCTCTCCGGTCTCTCTTTTGCTCGCCGGCAGCGATGGCTTTTCTAGCGCATTTCTTCTGCCGGATTTACGCCTAGAATACCAAGACCGGCAGAAATAACAACCGCTACGGCGCGTGCGAGGGCGATTTTTGATTGCGATGCTGCAGGATTGTCTTCCTGTAAAAAGCGCAGAGCTTCAACTTCATTGCCTTTATTCCAAAGACTGTGCAGATCGCTCGACAGTTCATAAAGGTAAAAGGCCACCCGATGCGGCTCATTTCCTTTCGCTGCAACCTCAACCAAACGCGGCCATTCGGCGATTTTGCGCGCGACGCTCAATTCTGAGGGGTGTTCCATTCCGCTTAGATTGGCGCGTAGCAACGTGGCATCGTCAACCGCGATCCCTGCCGCCGTTGCGCGGCGCAAAACACTGCACACGCGCGCATGGGCATATTGCACGTAAAACACCGGATTTTCGCGGGATTGTTCAAGGACTTTGTCAAAATCAAAATCAAGCGGCGCGTCATTTTTGCGCGTTAGCATGACAAACCGCGCCACTTCTGCGCCCACCTGATCAATCACATCGCGAAGCGTCACAAAAGTTCCGGCGCGCTTTGACATCTTGAACGGCGCGCCGTCTTTATACAGTTTGACCAATTGCGTCAGTTTGACATCAAACCCCGTTTGAGCATCCGATAACGCCGATACCGCCGCTTTCATCCGCTTGACATAACCACCATGATCCGCGCCGAACACGTCAATCAATTGATCATAGCCGCGCATGACCTTATCATAATGATAGGCAATATCGGGGGCAAAATAGGTCCAACTGCCATCGGATTTCATTACCGGGCGATCCACGTCATCGCCATGTTCGGTCGATTTGAACAGCGTTTGCTTACGCGGCTCCCAATCTTCGGGCGTTTTACCTTTCGGGGGCTCAAGCACGCCTTCATAGATCAACCCTTTGGCGCGCAAACTTTCGATTGCCGCTTCGATTTTTCCAGTACCATAAAGCGATTTTTCGCTGAAGAAACTGTCCATCGTGACGCCCAGCGCGGCCAGATCATCTTTGATCAATTGCATCATCGCTTGGGTGGCAAAGGCGCGAATTTCGGCCAGCCAAATATCTTCGGGTTGCTCCAGATAGGCATCGCCAACTTTATCTTTCAGCGCCTGACCAACAGGCACCAAATAATCCCCCGGATATGTGCCATCTTCAAAGGCAACCTCTTGGCCATGCGCCTCGAGATAGCGCAAGTAAACCGAGCGCGCCAAAACATCGACCTGCGCGCCGCCATCATTGATGTAATATTCGCGCGTCACATCAAAGCCCGCATAATCTAACAAATTGGCCAGCGCATCGCCAAACACGGCGCCACGCGTATGCCCCACATGCAACGGGCCCGTGGGGTTGGCGCTGACAAATTCAACATTTACCGACCGTTTGTTTCCCAAATCGCTGCGGCCATAGGCAGCGCCATTTTCCAGCACCTGCCCCACAAGCCCCTGCCAAACGCTTGTGCAAAGCGACAGATTGAGAAACCCTGGCCCCGCCACATCTGCCCCGGCAATCCTTGGATCAGCCCTTAACAGAGGCGCCAATGCTTCGGCGATGGCGCGTGGCGATTGCCCCGAAGGCTTGGCCAAAACCATCGCCGCATTGGTGGCCATATCCCCATGCAGCGGATCGCGGGGCGGCTCAACGGTGACGTTTGCATAGCTTAAGCCCTGCGGAAGCTGATCGGCTGCCACCATTTGATCCAGCGCGTGCACAACCAAAAGTCGAATATCGTGAAATAGGTTCATCTGAAGCCTTCCTCTGTCTTGGCGGGGGTGTAGCACGCGCTCCGGCTAGGTCAATCGCTGTTTCGCCGCGGATCTGCGCTCTGGCCCCGTTTACAGCCGCGTCAATGCGCCTGAAAGCGCAGAAATTCGCCTTGGATTTGCCCCAGTGACCAAACGCGCATGTTCTTGCAGGGCAAACCGGTCCGTCATGCCAGCGATATAATCGGCCACAAGCCGGGCCCGTTTGGTTTCGTCGGTGGCCTCCAAAATATCCTTGCGCCACTGTTTTGGAAGCAAATCGGTGCGCTCTAAAAATAAAGGAAACAAATCATTCAGCGTTTCTGTCACCTCTTGACGCACCAGCACCACGCTAGGCGCTCGATACATACGCTCAAACAAAAATTGACGGATAACTTTCAAATCCGTCCAAACCGCCGGTGAAAATTGTACCATTGGGCGCCCTGCGCGGCGGATATCTTCAACGTTTTGTGGGTTTAAGTCTGCCAAATTATCTGACGAAACAGCGATCACATCTTCCACCAATATTCCAAAGAAGCGTCGCAGAGCTTCATGCCGGCGCCGATAATAATTCAAATTTGGGTATTTTGCATCTACCGCAGCAAAACAGCTGTTTAACATTGGCAGATCCGCCAATTCATCGGTTGAAAACAGTTCGGCACGCAATCCATCATGCAAATCATGGTTGTTATAGGCGATATCATCGGCCAAGGCGGCCACCTGCGCCTCGGCGCTGGCAAAGCCAGACAATTCTAAATCATGCAGTCGGTTATAGTCCGCCAATGCGTAATGCAACGCTCCGGTGACCGGTCCATTATGCTTGGCAATCCCCTCAAGCGTTTCCCAGGTTAGGTTCAACCCGTCAAATTGGGCATAATGGCGTTCAAGATTTGTGACGATGCGAACCGCTTGAGCGTTATGATCA
>JGI26273J51734_10000981_pt1 | contig 15248 bp, 13 predicted proteins | sample SaaInlV_125m_DNA_FD_51734 | JGI IMG/M metagenome (IMG submission 51734) | reverse complement strand
GTGGCCTTCCTAAAAACTTAGATTTAGTTGCCATACCAGGTGGTTTTTCTTTTGGTGATTATCTTAGATGTGGAGCAATTGCTGCAAGATCACCCATAATGCACGCAGTAATTGATTTTGCAAAAAAAGGTGGGTTCGTCTTAGGCGTATGTAATGGATTTCAAGTGTTGACTGAAAGTGGCCTTTTGCCTGGGGCGTTAATGCGCAATTCAAATCTAAAATTTGTTTGTAAAAATATTAAATTAAATGTGGAAACTTCGTCTAGTAATTTTACTTCATGCTATTCAAAAAATGAAATAATAGACACTCCAATAGCGCATCATGACGGTAATTATAATGCGGATCAAAATACTCTAGACGAATTAAAAAATGAAGACCGCATTGCATTTTCTTATGTAAACAATCCCAATGGTTCAATGAATAATATTGCAGGAATACTATCAAATAACCGAAGAGTATTAGGCATGATGCCTCATCCTGAAAGATTGAATGATCCAATGCTTGGTGGCTTAGATGGGAATAGATTATTCCAAAGTTTATCAGAATCATTAGTGACGAGCTAATTCATTAGCAGTATTTAAAATAAAAACATAATAACTAGACCAACAGCAACTATCACTTTAGGTTTAGTTTTATGATACCACAGCAAGCAAATGAACCTTCACGCAGGTGGCCTAACTTAATTGTAAGGCTAGGTGTTATTTTGCTCATCATTTCAACTATAACTATAATACTTTTATCAAATCTATATTTAACACAAAATTATAGTCAGGTAAAAAGAACTGAAGCAGAAAGAGAACTTTCATTATATTCTGGAAGATTGATTTCTGAACTTCAAAGAATATCTGTTGTACCCCTTCTTTTATCCAGAGATACAGGTTTGATATCGGATATAAATACGAAGGACTATCAGTTAACTAGTCAAAGATTAATAACTTTTTCGGATGAAATTAGGGTTAAGTCTATTACATTATTAGAAAGGTTTGGTAGAATTGTTGCATCATCAGATCGTTCTGATTTAGGACAAAATCTAAGAGGGCAAAATTTCTTTTTCAATGCCATGAGGCAATCTGGTACGGTATTTACAATATCAGATAATGAAAAAGGTCGTAGAAGTTTTTTCTATTCACGAAAACTAGAATCCCAAGGTAAAGTTTTAGGCGTTATTGTAGTTGAGGTTGGACTTGATAATTTATTTACAACCTGGTCAGCAAATGATGCAACAATCATGGTCACAAATTCAAAAGGAATAGTTGTTTTATCCACTGATCAAGATTTCTTAAATCAATCCTTAGAAACTGCTCTTCTTGCACAACCTACATTGACAGTTTTGGAAAGAGCGATAAGAGCCACAGGTGATTGGAATGGTACTGAAGTTGATGCATATATAGAAGATCAAGCTTTATATAGGCTCGATACTGCAATTCCATTTCAAGGATGGAGACTTACATATCTCACTCCCTTTCAATCTGTACGTGAAAAAGTAAATGGTGTTTTGGCCATTGGTATTACTGCATTAGCATTACTTATTGCTTTAGGGTTTTACTTTCTCTCAAGAAGAGCCACTAGACAATCTTTTCTTTTCAAGGCTGAAAGTGAAGAATTAAGAGCATTAAATGACAGACTTTCAAATGAAATTACTCAAAGAGAACGTGCAGAACGTAATCTTCAAGTGGCAGAAGCATCACTTGAACAATCTTCTAAATTGGCCGCTCTCGGTGAAATGTCTGCAGCTGTGAGCCATGAATTAAACCAACCATTAGCCGCTATGAGAACATATTTAGCAGCAGCAAAGTTATTGTTAAGTAGAAGAAGATCTGATGAAGCTCTTTCAAGTTTTCAAAGAATTGACGATTTAATTGGTCGCATGGGTACAATTACACAACAATTAAAGTCATACTCCCGCAAAGGCAGTGATGATTTAATTCCTGTTGATTTTATATCATCAATTAATACTTCAATTGCAATGATGGCTCCTCAATTGGGACAACAAGCAGTTGAAATAACCAAATCATTACCAGACACTCCAGTAAGTGTTTTGGCAGACCCAGTTAGATTAGAGCAAGTAGTAATAAATTTATTAAGAAATGCACTTGATGCTATGAAAGGACAAACAGAACGGTATCTACAGATTTCTTTGACTGCTGGTGAAATGGCAACTTTAACTATCCAAGATAATGGTCCTGGTATAGAAAACCTTGATGAGATGTTTGAGCCTTTTTTCACAACAAAAAAACCTGGTGAAGGTGTTGGCTTAGGGTTAGCAATTAGTTCGTCTATTGCAAAAGATCTTGATGGGCGATTATTTGCCAGAAATGTGTCTCCAAGAGGTGCTGTCTTTGAATTCCAATTGCCACAAATAGTAGAAAAATAAAAAGATATTCTTGGAGTAGCCGTATGGCAGAACAAATAATGATTACTATTGTAGATGACGAACAAGATATGCGTGAAAGTATATCTCAATGGCTAAGTTTATCCGGCTACAAGACCGTTACTTATGCCAGTGCGGATTTAGCATTGAAAAATATTGATCTTGATTATCCCGGAATAATTATTTCGGATATAAAAATGCCTGGCACTGATGGTATTTCATTTCTAAAAAAATTACAAAAAATCGATAATGCCTTGCCTGTAATTTTAATTACTGGCCACGGAGATGTTTCAATGGCAGTAGAAGCAATGCGTATTGGAGCTTATGATTTTTTAGAAAAACCCTTTAACCCAGAGAGAATGGCTGAACTAGCAAAACGTGCAGTTCAAACACGATATCTAACATTAGAAAATCGATCATTACGCAGAGAGTTATCAGATGGCACAGTTTTATTAAGGAAATTAATGGGTACATCTGCATTGATGGGCCGCTTAAGAGAGGATATCCTGGATCTTGCTCAAGCAGATGGACATGTTTTAATATCAGGTGAAACAGGTACAGGGAAAAGTCTTATAGCACATGCACTTCATGCATGCGGACCAAGACAAGGCAAAAAATTTATAACAGTTAATTGTGCTGCGTATTCTGAGGATGAATTATCAAAAAGGTTGTTTGGTGAAGACACTGATGATGGTTCATTTATAGATATATCATTGGATGGAACACTTTGCTTAGAAGATATTGAAAGTATTCCATTTTCGATTCAAGCAAGGCTTTTGGCGCTTATAGCAAAATATGACCTTGGAAATGAAGGATCTAGACTTCGAATAATTGCTATATCAAACGACACTGAAGATACTCATCAGTCATTAGAAGAAACATTACGACAAGATTTATATTATAGGTTAGCAGCAATGCAAATAACCCCCCCACCATTGAAGTCTCGAGGTGAAGACATACTACTTTTATTCAATCGTTATCTTGAGAATTTTGCAGATGAATATGGATGTGAGAAACCTGCAGTGGCTGCAGAAGACGCAGCTCAATTACTACAGGCTAACTGGGAAGGTAATATCAGACAGCTAATTAACCTCGCAGAGAGGACAGTATTACAAAGTCGACGTGGAAGTTATTCCATTACAGAAATGTTACCTTCAAACGAAAATAATGAAGAAAATAATGAAAAAGCAATCGCAAAACCACTTAAGGAGCATGTAGAAGCTTTTGAAAGGATGCTAATAGATAACACTATGAGGAGACACAAAGGCTCAATACAATCTGTAATGGCCGAACTGTCACTTCCTAGAAGAACATTAAACGAAAAAATGGCTAAGTACGGTCTCTCGCGATCAAATTATGTGGGATCATAATTAGTTTTCTATATGTATAATATCTTATGCTAATGAAAGTGCGGTTTCTAGATCCCCATATCCAGTATATCTTCTTTCAAGTGGCAAATTCATTTTTTTTGATATTTCATATGCTTTTTGTTCGAGCTGATTATTTTTTGTTTGAGCTTGATAAACCAGTTTTGTATAATTTCCAAAATACACATCGATTAACTCCGGGTGCTTATCTAAGCCCATAGGTTTCCAGACGAAAGCATCAAATTGATTCACCAAAAAATCTGTTAAATAAAATGCTGAGATCTCATCTTCAGCATTTTGAGTAAACTTATCATTGCCTTCAAAAAAAGAATAGCAATGGGGGCCTTTAATCATTTTCACCCCCAATTCATTACATTTTTTTTCTAACAATCCACCAGTGCCACAATCCGCGTATGCAATAAAAATATTTTTGTAATTCGAAATATGTTTTTTTACTGCAAGTTCAACTGCAGTGGTAATTTTTTCTGGATATAGGTGATATTTAGCTGGCAAACATGTTAAATCCATGTGATGCCAATTATTTATCTTTATCAAGTCAATTATTTCTCTAGCCAAAGCACCACATGCTATGATCAACACTTTGTCAATTTTTGGCATTGAATTCACTATGCCAATATCTGTTAAATAATCATCTGAATGCATATAATTATATTCCAAAAAAATTATTTCATTTTGTAATTACATACTTAATTGATTATGCTTTTTAGCCATAAATTCTTTTGCAGTTTCAACTGCAACTGCAGCATCACGACAATAAGCGTCTGCTCCAATAGCTTTACCAAATTCTTCATTTAATGGTGCGCCGCCGACTAAAACAACATAATCATCCCTCATGCCCTTTTCAATCATAGTATCAATAACCACTTTCATATATGGCATTGTGGTAGTTAACAAAGCAGACATACCTAGTATATCATAGTCTCCATCTTCAAGCTCTTGTACATAATTTTCTACAGGATTGTTTATTCCAAGATCTTTTACTTCAAAACCCGCACCTTCCATCATCATTGTAACTAGGTTTTTACCAATATCATGAATATCACCCTTAACTGTACCAATAAGCATATTTCCAAGACGTGGGGCACCAGTTTCTGCAAGCAAAGGTTTTAATATAGCCATACCACCCTTCATAGCATTTGCAGCTAACAAAACTTCAGGGACAAATAGAATACCATCGCGGAAATCAATACCCACAATACGCATTCCTTCGACTAAAGCTTTTGTTAATACGTCATACGGCATCCAACCACGCCCAAGAAGAATGTTTACGCTCTCTTCTATTTCTTCTTTCATTCCATCATACAAATCATCATGCATTTGTAATGTTAATTCTTCATCACTTAAATCTGCTAATATAATATCTTGTTCATCAGACATGGTATTCACTTCCATATTTACAAAACTAATGTTGAGCTTAATTTCGTAATTTTTTATTATTTATTCTCTACAGTTTGCGACAAAAGCAGTTCTTACACCGACCAAATTATTAAAATTATCTACGTTGTCCACGACGTACACGCGCTGGTTTTGGCCCATCACCTGTACCGTCTGTTTCTGATGAAAAAGGTCCTAATGCTTTTGATATTTCAGATAAACTTGGCACATCTCTAACCTCATAATTATCTAAAGCCCTTCTCATGGCTTTTAAATGTGCTGGCATTGTTCCACAACAGCCACCAATTATAGTCGCACCACATGCTCTTGCCAAAACAGCATATTCCGCCATAACTTCCGGTGTTCCATCATAATGAATATGCCCATCAACATATTTTGGTATTCCGGCATTACCTTTTGCTATTATAGGCCTATCCGCATTTTCATTTAATCCTAATACTGTTCTTAATAAATCTGAGGCTCCAACACCACAATTTGCACCAAAACCAATTGGACCATATTTCATTTTTTTTACTAAATTGGACATATCATGGCTTGTAACACCCATCATTGTTCTACCGGCTGTATCAAAACTCATTGTACCAACCCATGGGGCATTAATATTTTCTATTGCTTCTGATGCTGCAATGAATTCTTCAGGGCTAGAAATTGTTTCTACCCAGATCAAATCTGCACCACCATCCATTAAACCTTGCGCAGTAACTTGGAACATTTGAACTGCTTCATTGTGACTAAGCCAACCAGCATCACCCATAATATCACCTGTGGGACCAATTGAACCAGCAACCAATATCTCTCTCCCAGATTTATCAGCTACTTCTCTTCCAAGCTTTGATGCTGCTAGAGACAATTCATATGCACGATCTTCTGAATTATGTAATTTTAATCTCGATGCATTTCCTCCAAATGAATTCGTGAGAAATAAATCACAGCCTGAATCAACTGATCCTTGATATAAGGATTTTATCTTATCTGGCTCATCTACATTCCAAAATCTGGAGGATCACCAGCTTCAAGTCCTAAATTAAAAAGATTTGTTCCAGTAGCACCATCTGCCAATAGAAAACCCTTTTCAGCAATTATTTCATCAATAATATCAGACATAATTTTCCCATTAAAAGTCGCACAAAAATCTTTTATTTAATATAGACTAAAGTGGGAAAAACAATAGATTAAGATAGTGGAAAAAACACATAATGATTATGAAGCAGTTTCAAGATATGTTTTAATTCTTTTTATCATCGAGCTTAGACCATTAGATCTTTGCGTAGAAAGATTTGCACCCAACCCTAAATCATCAAAGACTTCCAACGCATTAATATCTATAGCTTTTTCAATTGTATTACCATTGTAAAGAACAGATAGTATTGAAACTAATCCACTTACAATTATTGCGTCAGATGCTCCCTTGAAATAAAATCTTCCATCGCGTAACTGAGGCAAAAGCCAAACTTGTGAAGCACATCCGTCTATCTTTACACTATCGGTTCTTAATGATTCATCTAAGGCATCGTAATCTCTTCCAAGCTCAATAATGTATCGGTACTTTTCTTCCCAATCATCTAAAAGTTCAAATGTTTCAGAAATTTCTTCAAAAGTAATAGCCATGACATTCCATTATTAAAGATTTACAATATTAAGAGTGATATATCTCTTTACTTGATCTCGACAACAATAACATTTTTACCGTTTGCAGATAAAGCAACTTTTCCATCTCTCAGGCGCATTGCATCCTTACCAAATACTTCATTACGCCATCCTTTGAAGACATTTAGATCTTTTTCACCACCTGCAATTTGATCTAAATCAGCAGATGTTGCAATAAGTTTAGCCGCAACACCAAATTCTTCAGCTTTAGCCTTTAAAAGAACACGTAAAAGCTCAGAAAGCCCTTCCTTACCTTGAGCTTTTTCTTTTTGAGGGGTTTGGCGCTCCACGTCGTTAGATTTATATTTATCGGCTTGTCTTATTGAATTAAGGATTCCTTCAGCTATCTGACCTTTTCGCGCATCACGTAACAATAATCTTGATTTGGTTAAATCTTCTAAACTTTTAGGTCGAGTAGCTGCTAATTCCATCATACAGTCGTCTTTGTATACTCTATTGCGAGGAATATTTTTTTGTTGTGCATATTTCTCCCTGAACATTGCAAGTTCAGCTATTGCAGCAAGCATTTTCCATGAGCTAGAACGTGTTTTAACTCTTCGCCAAGCGTATTTTGGATCAATAGTATAAGTTTCTGGATCCATAAGAATTTTTAGTTCTTCTTCAACCCATGCTTGTCTTTTATTATCCTTAATTTTATTTGATAGAAATTCGTAAATTTCTCTGAGATATGTCACATCACCAATTGCATAATGCATTTGCTTATTGCTTAGAGGACGTGCAGACCAATCAGTAAACCGTGATGATTTATCAAGTCCTTCATTGCAAATTGAACGTACCAATTTTTCATAACCAACTTGTTCTCCAAAACCGCAAACCATCGCAGCAACTTGTGTATCAAAAAAAGGAAAAGGAATTATTTTTTTATCTATAAAAAAGATTTCTAAATCTTGCCTAGCGGCATGAAAAACTTTGACTACGTTAGGATCCTTAAAAAGTTCGTACAATGGATCTAATGAAAGATCAGGTGAAAGTGGGTCAATTAAAACCGCGGAGTCTTCTGTGTTGCCCGGATGTGCCATCTGAACCAGACAAAGTTTAGAATAGTAAGTTCTTTCGCGCAAAAATTCTGTGTCTAATGTCACGTATTCATATGCAGAACATTTTTTGCAAAAATCAATTAATTCTTGTGTTTTTGTTATTATAATCATCTTCAAACTAATATGGACAATGAATATATTTNACAAGACAATACCTAACAAATATTTATTATTGTAAAATTAAATATATTAATCTCAATATTATTGATCATCTGACAACCTGTTGATAATCTTAAGTTTATGAAACATAGTTTACCACTCGTCCCACAATTTTATGTAACAGCACCTCAACCTTGTCCATATTTAGAAGATAAGATTGAGCGTAAACTCTTTACCGGGCTGAATAATGATAATGGTGAAGCGTTAAATAATACGTTATCATCTCAAGGCTTTAGACGATCTCAAAATGTATTATATCGCCCTGCATGCGTTGGCTGTTCAGCATGTATATCAGCAAGAATACGGGTCGAAGATTTTAAATTGACTAAATCTCAAAAAAGAATTTTAAATAAAAACTCAAATCTATTTAGAGGTTATCATTCAGCGTTAGCAACTGACGAACAATATGAACTTTTTAATAAATATTTAAATACCAGACATTCTAATGGAGGAATGTCAGAGATGACAGTATTTGAATATTCATCAATGTTAGAAGAGACACCAGTAAACACAAAAATTGTTGAATACCATTCAAAAACACAAAATGGAAGACATTCACTTGATTGTGTAAGTTTAACTGATGTATTAAATGACGGATTATCAATGGTTTATTCTTTTTTTAATCCAGATTTATCTAAATTAAGTTTAGGTAAATTTATGATATTAGATCATATAAATATAGTAGCTAATATGGGTTTAAAATATCTATACTTAGGCTATTGGGTTCCTGGTAGCGGTAAAATGGATTATAAATCCAAATTTTCAGCATTAGAATTATACATTGATGGTGAATGGCAGTTTGTTGATGATATTAACAAAATTAATTGTGAGAGGTTTAATGGTTCAGACCAATCTATAACCGAACAAGTTTCATTACTTGCGCTGCCCACTAAATAAAAATGTAATATAAATACATCAAACTACTTAAAAGTGAATTTTTATTGCGTTTTACTATAATAATTGTAATTTAATTACAAAATATTCCTTTTTCTGCACTTTTATACTTGACCACAGTTTACATACTAATAGTGTGCAAAATTAATTAGATAAAATTATGATCATAAATGCGTTAAATAACATGCCTAAACAGCTTTCCTTTAATTAAACATTTCGCCTAAAACGGAGTATATTTTAAGATGTCTAAAACTATGACCGGTGCACAAATGGTAATTCGAGCACTTAAAGATCAAGGTGTCGATACAATTTTTGGTTATCCAGGCGGGGCTGTACTGCCAATATATGATGAAATTTTTCAACAAAGTGACATCAAACATATTTTAGTTAGGCATGAGCAAGGCGCAACACATGCTGCAGAAGGTTACGCCCGCTCAACGGGAAAACCTGGGGTAGTTTTGGTAACATCTGGACCAGGTGCAACAAATGCAGTTACAGGCATGACTGATGCACTAATGGATTCAATCCCAATGGTTGTTCTAACAGGTCAAGTTCCAACATTTATGATAGGATCAGATGCATTTCAAGAAGCTGATACTGTAGGTATTACNAGACCTTGTACAAAACATAATTGGTTAGTGAAAGAAACAGATAAACTTTCTGAAACAATTCATCAAGCATTTCACATAGCGACTTCAGGGCGCCCTGGTCCTGTATTAATTGACATTCCAAAAGACGTACAGTTTGCCACTGGCACATACACTGAAAAAACAAAATCAAAAATTAAGCATTACAACCCTCAAACAAAAGGAAACCTAGATTCTATTACTGAATTAGTAGAGTTAATTGAAAAAGCGGAAAGACCAGTTTTTTACACAGGTGGAGGTGTTATCAACTCTGGAAACCAAGCAAGCCAATTACTAAGAGAGCTTGTTAAAGAAACTAATTTCCCGATTACTTCTACACTTATGGGCCTTGGATCTTACCCTGCTTCAGGTAAAAATTGGTTAGGTATGCTTGGAATGCACGGTACATATGAAGCAAATCTTTCAATGCATGGATGTGACTTAATGATAAATATTGGGGCTCGTTTTGATGATCGGATTACTGGTGTTTTGGATAAATTTAGTCCTCACTCAAAAAAAGCTCATATAGATATTGACGCTTCATCGATTAATAAAGTTATTACAGTAGATGTTCCTATAATAGGAGATGTAGCTTGTGTTTTAGAGGATTTGTTAAAAGTATGGAAATCTAGAGGCAATAAAACAAACTCTTCAAAAATTTCACAGTGGTGGTCACAAATTCATGAATGGCAAGCACGTAAATGTTTATCTTATAAGAACTCAGATACCATAATTAAGCCTCAGTATGCTCTAGAGCGCCTAGAGTTTCTTACAAAAGATCATCCAAATCGCTATATAACTACTGAAGTTGGGCAACATCAAATGTGGGCGGCACAATATTTAGGCTTTGAAGATCCACATCGTTGGATGACTTCAGGTGGCTTAGGAACAATGGGCTACGGTGTTCCTGCTTCTGTTGGCGTACAGGTTGCGCACAAAGATGGATTAGTAATTAATATTGCTGGTGAAGCATCTTGGTTAATGAATATGCAAGAAATGGGCACATGCACTCAATATAATTTACCTGCAAAGCAATTTATCTTGAACAATGAACGACTAGGTATGGTAAGACAATGGCAACAATTGCTTCATGGAGAAAGATATTCCAGCTCTTGGTCGGAAAGTTTACCAGATTTTGTAAAATTAGCAGAAGCTTTTGGTGCAAAAGGTATTCAATGCTCTGACCCCAAAAAACTTGATGATGCAATTGTTGAAATGTTAGAATATGATGGTCCAGTTATTTTTGATTGCTTAGTAGAAAAACATGAAAATTGTTTTCCCATGATACCATCAGGTAAAGCACATAATGAAATGTTAATGGGTGATGATACAACTAAAGGTGCAATAGATTCTAGCGGCGCCGTTATGGTTTAGCTGGTGATATATAAATAAGATTTTACCAACATGTGTAAAAGGAAACATGATGAATGCTTTAATATTAAAAAAAGGCTCTTCTAAAAAAAGTGCATATAATCTAAAAAATACAGCCAGTGATGTATTAGAAACCCATACATTAGCTGTATTAGTTGACAATGAATCTGGTGTATTAGCAAGAGTTATTGGCCTTTTTTCTGGCCGTGGCTATAATATTGAAAGCTTAACGGTAGCAGAAACAAATCATACTGATAATTTATCAAGAATTACGATAGTAACTACTGGAACACCATCAGTTATAATCCAAATTAAAGCACAATTAGCTAGAATGGTTCCTGTACATGATGTTCACGACTTAACTGTTGAAGGTCCTTCAGTGGAGCGTGAATTAGCAATGGTAAAGGTAGTTTCAAGTGGTGAAAGTAGAGTTGAAGCTTTACGTACATCAGAAATATTTCGCGCATCAGTAGTAGATACAACACTTGAAAGTTTCGTATTTGAATTAACTGGTACACCTGAAAAAATTGATGCATTCGTAGAATTAATGACACCACTAGGTTTAGTTGACGTCGCTAGAACCGGAGTGGCGGCCATTTCACGTGGACTTTGAAATTTCTAAATATAAATATAAATTTTAATCTATATTCGACCAAATAGTTGCAAGAGATATCGATGATAATCGTGCTGCTGCGCTATCAGCTCTACTAGTTAGAAGTATTGGCACTTTTCCACCAACAACAATTCCACCAGCACATGCACCGGCCATATAGACCATTGATTTAAAGAGTGTATTTCCAGAAACTATTTCAGGAACAATTATTCCATCAGCAAATCCTGCAACAGGATCATTGCTTAATCCCTTGATAACAGATGATTTCTCAGAAATTATCAAATCTAAGGCTAATGGGCCCGAAAAATGTGCATTAGGTATTTCTTGTTTCGCCCATTCAGATAATTCAGCACCTTCGACTGAACTTAATACTGAGGGTATGATTGACTCAGTCGCACTAAGAAATGCAATTTTTGGAAATTCCACGCCAAGTGATTTAAGTAATTTTACCACTGACTTAGTTGCATCTTTTCTTGTTTCAATATCTGGATTAACATTTACTGCTGCATCTGAAATGACGATAGGCGTCCCCCCACTGGGATGGCTCATCGCGAATAAATGTACAAACTTAGCACCAATTCTCAATCCAGCATCTCGATTAAGCGCTGCTTTCATGAATACATCTGTATGTAATTGACCTTTCATAAGGACATCAGCTTTACCCAAACCACATAGATTAGCAGCAACGGATGCAGCTTCAGCTTCACCATTAGTATCAATGATTTTGTATTTAGAAATATCCCATGATAATTTAGAAGCTTCTAAGATTATGTCATCAGTCTCTCCTACAAAAATTGGTATCATTATACCCTCATTTGTAGCTTCATGTGCTGCTAACATAGGAAGTGATGCACCTGCCCTTGCAATAGCAACTCTAGGAGCTTTACCCATACGAGCACGTTTCAAAAAATCAGCGGGACAGATTGGATCTGCCCCGCTGATAAATCTATTATTGTTATTCAAATCATGCACCTTGTTGAGGAATCATGTCATTTTTTGAAATTCCTGCAACTGAAACTGGTGCTTTCATTGCGTCGCGGCGGAATGGTTCACCTAACTCTTTATTCAATATAATTTCAATAAATGTAGTTTTACCTTCATTCATTTGAGCTTTTATCGCGGCATCTAATTTATCNGTTAAATCATCCATAGATGTTGCTTGTACGCCTACAAGTCCACATGCATTAGCAATAGCTGCATATGATACATCTTCATCAAGTTCAGTACCAACAAAATTATCATCAAACCATAATGTAGTATTACGTTTTTCTGCACCCCATTGGTAATTTCTAAATATGACCATAGTTATTGCTGGCCATTCTCCTCTTCCAACCGCTGTCATTTCATTCATAGAAATACCAAATGCACCATCACCAGCAAAGCCAATTACAGGAACTTTAGGTTGTGCAATTTTTGCACCAGCAATTGCAGGGAAGCCATAACCACATGGTCCAAATAGTCCAGGTGCTAAATATTTTCTTCCTTCTTGAAACGATGGATAAGCATTACCAATAGCACAGTTGTTACCTATGTCTGATGAAATAATAGCATTATTTGGCATAGCAGCTTGTATTGCTCTCCAAGCCATTCTAGGTGACATATGATCAGGTTTATCTGAACGAGCGCGCTCATTCCATGTTGTGCCTGGATCATCATCTTCATGATCCATCGATGTTAATTCTTGAGCCCAAGCTGATTTTGTTTTTGCAATTGTTGCTTTACGATCGGCCCTATTAGATTCACCAGCATGATCAGATAAGCTTGATAATAATTCTTCAGCTACTTTTTTAGCATCACCAACTATACCAACTGTTACATCTTTAGTTAAACCGATACGGTCTGCATTTATATCAACTTGAATAATTTTTGCATCTTTTGGCCAATAATCAATACCGTANCCTGGTAAAGTTGAAAAAGGATTTAATCTTGTTCCTAATGCTAAAACNACATCTGCTTTTGAGATCAACTCCATTCCTGCCTTAGAACCATTNTATCCCAAAGGACCNGCAAATAATGGATGATTACCAGGAAACGCATCATTGTGCTGATATCCACAACAAACAGGTGCATCTAATCTTTCTGCAAGTGCAGCAGAAGCTGGGATACCACTTGAAAGCACTACACCAGCACCATTTAGTATAACTGGGAATTTTGCATTTGATAATAATTCTGCAGCTTGCTTCAATGCATCTGCCCCACCTGAAGGTCGTTCAAATTCAACAACTTTTGGCAATTCGATATCGATTACTTGTGTCCAGAAATCACGCGGGATATTTATTTGTGCAGGACCAGAAGCTCTTTTGGCCTGTAGAATTACTCTATTGAGTGTCTCTGCAATTCGAGAAGGGTCTCTAACTTCTTCCTGATAAGCAACACAATCAGCAAATAAATTCATTTGCTCCATTTCTTGAAAACCACCCTGACCAATAGTTTTATTTGCAGCTTGAGGAGTAACTAGCAACAGAGGTGTGTGATTCCAGTAAGCAGTTTTAACGGGTGTCACAAAATTAGTAATACCAGGGCCATTTTGAGCAACCATCATAGACATTTTACCAGATGCACGTGTATAACCATCAGCCATCATGCCTGCGTTACATTCATGTGCTGCATCCCAAAAGTTGATACCTGCTGCTGGGAACAAGTCTGAGATTGGCATCATTGCAGATCCAATTATCCCAAACGCATGTTCTATTCCATGCATTTGTAATACTTTTACAAATGCTTCTTCAGTTGTCATTTTCATATTTAATTTCCTTTAAGAGCTGTACANAAGCTATTTTGATAATTCTGATGCGCTTATATAATTTAACATTAAATTTGCAAACACTTTCACCCAAAATTAAGTACTTTTACGACACTGTCGTAAAACAACCTATNAAAATAATTCATCTTTTGATAAATAGTACAGAAAACATATAAAAATATTAATTATGAAATATAATTTAGATGTATTTTATTTTCTTAACTCATTGATTTTTTTGAGCAATGGTTGTGTAGCAACGTGTAATTTAGAAATTGGTTCATTTCCTTCTATAACATTTCCTATGTCAACGGCAGCAACCTTACCCAACTCAACTCCCCATTGATCAAATGAGTTAACTCCCCATATAATTCCCTGTACGAATACTTTATGTTCATACATTGCAATAAGCCTGCCTAATGAAAATGGTGATAATTCTTTATATATAATCGATGTACTTGGTTTATTACCCTTAAAATGTCTATGCGGGGTAAGATTTTTTGCTTTTTCAGCGTCAATATTATTCTTTAGCATTTCTGCTAGAACTTTATCTTTTGTTTTCCCAAAGGCCAAAGCTTCAGACTGTGCTAAAAAATTCGCTANTAATTTTTCATGATGGTTGAGTAAATTATTTGTAGCTTTAGCAGCAATTATGAAATCTACAGGGACTATATTAGTTCCCTGATGTAATAATTGAAAAAATGAATGCTGAGCATTTGTACCAGCTTCACCCCAAACAATTGGAGCAGTTTCAATTGAAATATCTGATCCATCTTTTGCAACAGATTTGCCGTTACTTTCCATATCCATTTGTTGGATATATGCAGGAAAACGATCTAACCTCTGATCATATGGTATTATCGCTAAAGTTGGTAACTTCATAAAATTACGGCGCCAGACACCAATTAAACCCAATAAAACTGGTAAATTTTTATCTAATGGAGCAGTTTTAAAATGAATATCCATATCTCTAAAACCTGCTAAAA
>JGI26273J51734_10000979_pt1 | contig 15257 bp, 20 predicted proteins | sample SaaInlV_125m_DNA_FD_51734 | JGI IMG/M metagenome (IMG submission 51734) | reverse complement strand
AGACCGAAGGCCTGTCGGTTTTGCTGGTCGATATGCGCCAAGCACTGGGCAACGGTCTCACCCTACGGCCCATCCGCACCATGATGAACCATGCCACTACAGAAGTCTTTTTTGACAATCTCCGCGTGCCAGGGGAAAACTTGATCGGCGAAGAGGGCAAGGGATTTCGCTATATTCTCTCAGGCATGAATGCCGAACGTATTTTGATTGCCTCTGAATGCATTGGTGATGCGAAATGGTTTATCGAACACTCCGTGGCCTATGCGAAAGACCGCCAAGTCTTTGATCGCCCGATCGGCCAAAACCAAGGCATACAATTCCCCATTGCCAAGGCCTATGCCAATATGCGCGCGGCTGAATTGATGGTGAAACAGGCGCTGGCCTTGTATGAAACCGGTGGCAATCCCGGCGCTGAAGCCAATATGGCCAAAATGCTGGCGGCGGATGCCTCAAATGAAGCGGCCAATGTCGCGGTGCAAACCCATGGTGGGTTTGGCTTTGCCGAAGAATATGACATTGAGCGCAAATTTAGAGAAACGAGACTCTATCAAGTGGCACCGATCTCAACAAATCTGATCCTGTCCTATCTTGCGGAACATGTTTTAGATCTGCCGCGGTCTTATTGAAGCCAAACCCCTGCCCCTGCTGACCTTGGAAGGTTGAGGCAGGGACAAGGGGCCAAGCCCCTAGACCGTTAGGATNGTCGAGCCAGTTGTGCGGCGCGCTTCCAATGCGTCATGCGCCGCTGTGACATCGNCCAAAGCAAACTCTTGCCCGATCACGATTTTNACATCGCCAGATATGACCTTGGAAAAGAGATGCCGCGCCATCTCCTGGCAATCTTCATGCTTGCCAATATGAGTAAAGAGCGTCGGACGGGTGATCTTCAACGAACCTTTCGCCCCCAATTGTGCCAAGTTAAACGGTGGAACTGGNCCCGAAGCATTGCCGAAAGTGATCATCATNCCCAGCGGCTTGAGGCTATTGAGGGATCCTTCAAAAGTACTCTCTCCCACAGAATCCATCACCACATCGACCCCTGCACCCCCGGTCAATTCCTTGACCTTCTCTTCGAAGTTTTCCGTCGTGTAGTTGATGCAATGCGTTGCCCCATGGTCCAAGGCCAATTGGCATTTTTCATCGCTGCCAGCAGTGCCAATGAGGGTAATNCCCTCTGACTTCGCCCATTGGCAGGCAATCAAACCGACGCCGCCGGCTGCCGCATGAAACAANACNGTATCACCTTTACTCAGCGGCGTGGTGCGATGAAAGAGATATTGCACGGTCATGCCCTGAAGCATCATGGCCGCGCCCTGCTCAAAGCTGATCTCATCGGGCAAAGGACAAACCTGCGCCGCCGGCATCACCCGGCGCTCACAATAAGAGCCTGGCGGCATCGAAGCATAGGCCACACGGTCCCCAACCTTCACATGGGTGACCCCTGCCCCTACGGCTTCAATCACACCGGCTGCCTCCATACCAAGGGCCTGAGGAAGGGACAGAGGGTACAGACCCGTGCGTTGATACACATCGATATAGTTAAGCCCGCAGGCTTTATGAGCAATGCGAACCTGCCCATCGCCGGGCTCTCCGGCTGGCATGTCCACAATCTTAAGTTGATCGGAACCCCCAAATTCTTTGATCACAACGGTCTTATTCATCACACTCTCCCTATTTGAAAGATAAGTGTAGCGCATTGCCTTGCCGGTACAATCGCAAATTCTACTCCCATGTGATCTATGTCGCTGGTCACCTTCGGCCTTTGGCCTTAGGATCGGCACATGATTACATTTGCCCTTGCCATAGTCCTCATGCTTGCCACCCCCGGTCCGGGGGTTCTTTCTGCCGCAGGCGTTGGTGCTGGGTTTGGAGCCGCGGCAGGGCTGCGCTACGTGGCCGGGCTTTGCATTGGGCAGGCCTTGGTTTATGCGGCCGTCGCGGCTGGCCTCTCGGCCTTTGTGCTCGACACGCCCTGGTTGCGGCTCACATTAATGGCGCTGTCGTTTCTATATCTGCTGTATTTGGCAAGCCGGATCGCTTTTGCCGGCGCGCAAGTGGCCTTTATTAGATCTGAAACCCCGCCGGGGCTCATGGCCGGCTTGCTCTTGCAACCCATCAACCCGAAGGCCTATGCGGTGCTCACCGCTTTGATCACCGGATTTCCACTCTATGAAAACGCCTATTGGAGCGAAGTCGCAATAAAATTTGTCATCTTAAATCTCATTTGGGTCCCGATCCATGTGATTTGGGTCCTTTTTGGTGTCTCCCTCAAGCGGCTTAACCTTTCGTCCACCGCGCAACGGGCGATCAATATATCAATGGCCTTGTCGATGTTACTCGTGGTTGGCCTCGCCGCTTGGACGCTGGTCTAAGCGGGCCGCGCGAAACAAGCGCTCAACCAGCCTCTTTCGAGCGGAGGGCAATGCCCGATCCCCCAGGGATGGCGCCAACCATTTCTCCAAAAAATACCCAGTAGTGCGCAGCCCTTCGGCAATCTCGCCATTATCCGCCACACTTTGCCCGATCATACAGGGCACCAATGGCAACAGCTGTGTCTTCCAGCGCCCCGCATGATGTGCCGCCACAGCCCGGCCGGATTTTGGCGACACATAAGCCAGATCCTCAGTCGCCCCAGACACCGCGCAACAGCTGAGATCCAAACCAAAGCCCAAATCCTCCAACAGCTGCATTTCCCAGTGTAAATAGGCCAATGGCCAAGCCTCTGTAACGCAAATAAATCCAAAAGATTGATCGAGGCGCTATAGAGTGCCCCATGCACCTCGCGCTCTGGTAGGGCAAAGCTCAAAAGCCCAACAACAGATGTCAAACCGGCCAAGGCCAAAGGATCCGCCATAACCTGCGCGGCCCGGCTGCGCAGAGGTTCAACCGTAAATGCGCCCATATGCTCTTCAAGCCTGGCCTTCCAGACCACCTCAAATTGACCCCCAGGCTGCAACATAGGGGCTTGCTTGCGCCCAGCGCCACCGCGCACAACACCCGCGTGTTTTCCATGATATTCTGTGAACACCTCAACGATGACGGCCGCTTCACCATGCTTGCGCACGGCCAATAAAACCCCCTCATCCCGCCATTCTATCAAAACATAGACCCCAACTCACATTCGACAGGGATAGATCAGCCCCGCATAGGCCCAGACTATCCAGACGCTTGAATAATGTTAAGCGTTTTGCCGCGGCCCATCGCTATTCGCTCAAGCCGGGTTCATCGAGCAAATGACGGCCAAGCCGGTCTTCCACTTCAATCACCCAAAGGTCAGGATCAAAGCCCCGCTGGCGGACAATCGCACAGTCCAAATCAGCCTCATCNCCCGAAATCAGCTCAACCCAATTGCGCGCACCGCTTTGTAAGTCAAATGAGCGCTGAAAAACGATGCCCTGCCCATCCAAAAGGTTGAGCTTGACCAAAACCGCCCCCGCCGTGGCGTCTCCCCGCTGGACNACGAAGGCCGGGATATCCGCAAGGCGCAGGCGCGNGAGATAGGCAGAGACCCAAATATCGCTNGTCAGGCGGATCATTCGTTTCCGTCGCGAAAATCGAGGCCCATTTCCTCGTAACGCTCTTTGTCTTCCAGCCAATTCGGGCGCACTTTGACCTGTAAAAACAGATGCACCTTGCGGCCCAAAAATTCTTCCAATTCTGTCCGCGCTTGGGTGGACACGGCTTTGATCGTCTCTCCGCCCTTGCCGAGCACGATACCCTTGTGGCCATCTCGCATGACATAGATGAGCTGATCGATTTTACACGAGCCGTCTTTACGCTCTTCCCAAGCCTCCGTCTCAACAGTCAGCTGATAGGGCAATTCTTGGTGCAAACGCAGGGTTAATTTTTCCCGCGTGGTTTCCGCGGCCAGCATCCGCAGCGGCAGATCGGCAATTTGGTCTTCAGGATAGAGCCAAGGGCTGTCAGGCAGCTGGCCGGCGATCCAAGTTTTCAGTGCCGCACAGCCGTGCCCCTTCTCTGCGGAAATCAGGAAGGTCTCTACAAAATCAAAGGCCTCATTCATCGCCTTCGTCAAAGCCAAGAGCTCTGCGGCCTGCACCTTGTCAATTTTGTTAATCGCCAATGCAATTGATTTGTCTTTGGGAAGATCCTTGAGCGCCTCCATAATCGCATCCACGCCCTCCGTGACACCGCGATGCGCTTCAATCAAAAACACCGTCAGATCGGCATCGGCAGCGCCCCCCCAGGCAGATTTCACCATCGCGCGATCCAAACGACGTTTGGGGCGGAAGATGCCTGGAGTATCGACGAAAACAATTTGCGCCTCCCCCTCGAGTGCGACACCGCGAATACGGGCGCGGGTGGTCTGCACCTTATGGGTTACGATAGAAACCTTGGCCCCCACCATACGATTGAGCAGGGTCGACTTCCCTGCATTAGGTTCCCCGATCAGGGCCACAAATCCGGCGCGTGTGCTCATGCCCCTAACCTTTCCAACAATAATTTTGCCGCAGCCTGTTCGGCCTGGCGTTTCGATCCAGCTTTGGCCTGCGCCGCTTCGCCGGAATGCAATCTCACTTCAATCTCAAATTGCGGCGCGTGATCTGGGCCGGAGCGGGACAGTTCAACATAATTTGGTGGAGGACCTTTACGCGCCTGCGCCCATTCTTGCAAAGCGGTCTTTGGGTCGCGCGCNTCNGCCTTGACGGAGGTGATCCGCGTATTCCAAAGCCGCAAGATCAGCGCCTGCGCTTCAGTAAAACCACCATCGCGATACACCGCAGCAATCAGCGCTTCCATGGCATCGCCCAGCAATGCTTCCTTGCGCCGCCCGCCGCTGATCATCTCAGAGCGACCCCCAATTTCAACAGGTTGCCAATACCAATAGAGCGCGCCACATCTGCACAGGTTTCCTTGCGCACCAGAGCATTGAAGCGCGGCGCCAATTGCCCCTCGGTCGCCTTCGCATCCAGATCCAACAAAGCCTGCGCCATCACGAGCCCAAGAACCCGGTCACCCAGAAACTCAAGCCGTTCGTTGTCCGAGCGGGTTGCCGAGGAGATACTAGAATGAGTCAAAGCTATGATTAGGAGCCCCGGGTCTTTAAACTCATAGCCGATATCGGCTGAAAACTGGCGTAACTCAGAAGAAAGTTTGATCATAGCGAGACCTGGAAGATACAGAGCATCTAATCAATCGCCTTGAAATAACGGTCACTGCGCCACGTCCAGAAGGCCAAAATTGAGGCGCCGGCAGAGGAAAACAAAATGCGATCTGCGCGCCCGACAATGTCTTTGAGCGGCACGAAGCCCACCCCGCCGATGGACTGCGGCACGCGGCTGTCAGAGGAATTGTCGCGATTGTCGCCCATGAAAAAGAAATGCCCCGCCGGTACCGTNTAGACTTTTGTTGTGTCCACATTCATCCGACCTCCAAGGCGCATCGCATCTTGGTCATAGGTGTCCAACACGCCATGCTCGACGCCATTGGGCAGCGTCTCGATATATTTCGCCTTGATGCAGTCTGCGCCCAGCCCAACGGCACCATTGGAACAGACCGGACGGTTGCGCTGTGAGCCTTGTGCCTCAAAGATCTCCACGAAATCCTCCACCTGTCTGCGCTCAACCGGCGCGCCATTGATCTGCAGCACCCCGCCTTGCATTTGTATCTTGTCGCCCGGAAGACCGACCAAGCGCTTGATATAATCAGCGCCCGTCACCGGATGGCGAAACACAACCACATCGCCGCGCTCAGGGACGCCGCCCAAAATCCGCGTGTCACGGTCCTTGATGAAGCCACAAAAATCATCCGCATCAATGTTTAAGCCCAGCGCGGCAATTTGAATTTTCGGACAGGAGGCATAGGAATACCCATAGGCCATTTTATTGACGAATAAAAAATCCCCGATCAACAGGCTGTCTTTCATCGAGCCCGAGGGGATCCAGAAGGGTTGAAAAAACAAGGTGCGAAACACCCCAGCAATCAGCAGGGCATAGACCACAGTTTTGACCGTCTCTATTGCACTCGCAGCAAAGCTTTTTTCTTCAATGTCGTCCATAACATCCTCGGGATTTGATTTAGGGCTATGTGCGGCGCTTACGGTCGAGAGTCAAGTTGCCCCGCCCTCATTCGGGCGCGCTTCGATAACCACAAAAGCCTGTGCCCAGGGGTGATCATCGGTCAACGTACAATGGATCACTGCCGTATGACCTGCGGGCGTCATCTGCGCCAAACGCTCCGCCGCCCAGCCCGTGACCGCCATCACCGGCTGACCGCTGCGCATATTGGTCACAGCCATGTCTTTCCAGCTGATGCCCATAGCCAAGCCCGTCCCGAGCGCCTTTGAGCAGGCTTCTTTCGCGGCCCAGCGTTTGGCATAAGTGCCCGCCACATCTTTACGCGCCTCCGCCTTGCGTTGCTCAACCTGCGTAAAGACTCGGTTTTTAAAACGATCCCCAAAGCGATCCAATGTGCCTTGAATCCGCTCAATATTCGCCAAATCTGTTCCGATACCTAAAATCATCGCCGGGCGTTTTGCATCAAGCGACGCATTTCGGCAATCGCCGGTCCAAGACCCAAAAAGACAGATTCCCCGATCAAAAAATGTCCAATGTTCAGCTCGGCCACTTCTGGCAGGGCGGCAATCGGGGCCACGGTTTCATAGCTCAAGCCATGACCGGCGTGCACCTCTAACCCCAGATCGGCTGCAAATTGCGCACAGCGGGTGATCCGCGCCAATTCCTCTTTCGCAGCCTGGTGATTGCCCTCGGCATGGAAATCACAATAGGCGCCTGTATGAAGCTCAACCACAGCGGCCCCCACCTGCGCACTGGCTTGCAATTGCCCCTCATCTGCGGCCACAAAAAGCGACACCCGACAGCCGGCCTGAGCCAGTGGCGCAATGAAATCACCAAGACGGTCCTGATCGCAAACCACATCCAGCCCGCCCTCGGTGGTCCGTTCTTCGCGCTTTTCTGGCACGAGACAGACCGCATGGGGCTTGTGCCGCAGGGCTATGGCTTGCATTTCGGCGGTTGCTGCCATTTCAAAGTTCAAAGGGATGCGCAACGCACCCATCAAAGCGTCAATATCCGCGTCAAGAATATGCCGGCGATCCTCACGCAGATGCGCGGTAATGCCATCAGCCCCCGCAGCCTGCGCCAACAAGGCCGCGCGCAGAGGGTCGGGATAAGCGCCACCCCGTGCATTGCGCAAGGTCGCAACATGATCGATATTGACGCCAAGGCGTTGCTCTATGGACATAAAAAACTCTTTCCGTTTCTACCTCAGACGCTCGAATCGTCTTCGCGTTTAAGGAGGGTTTTGCGGCGTAACTCTGCAATTTTGGCCGCCAATTGACCCTTTCTGCGATTTTTATATACGCGAATAGCTGGGACCGTAATAGCGTAAATCACCAGCCCTGAGATGACCCCCGGCACCACCCCGCCGATCATCCAAGGGAAAAATACTGTGTGCCAAAATTCGACCAAATAAGTCCAATCTCCCGGGGTTTGCGAGAAAAATGCCGCGATATTCGCGCCCAATTCTGTCACCGCGCGGGCAAACATTTCACCCAGGCCCAAATGCAAATCACTCTCTGGCCGCTTGCCCAAAAACGCATGTCCAAAACCAAGCGCCGTTGCGCCAATGGGGATGTAGGTCAGCGGNTTGCCGAAAAAAGTTCCCAAAAGCGAGGCGAGAANATTGGCCCTTAATACAAGCGCGAGNACCCAAGCCACGAAAAAATGTAACCCGTAAAACGGGGTGAANGAGGTGAACACGCCAATCGCCACGCCGCGCGCGATTTCTTCCGGCGTTCCTGGCAGGCGGCGCAAACGGTGTTTGATGTAAGAATAGGCACGGGCCCAGCCGCCCTTTGGGTAAAGCCATTCCCAAAGCGCTCTGTGCAGCCCACGCTTTTCGCGACGTTTAAACACCAATTTCGCCCCACTCGCCGTTCATAGAGTCGATATCCCGCCCCAGTTCCGGATTCCGGTGGCGGCTCACTTCTGCCACGTCACTTTCGGCCTCCAACGCCGTGAGCACCATGTGCAATTGTGACACATCCCTCAGCTCCAATTCGACGAGCAGTTNGAAATAGTCCGGCTTGCGGTCCAAAAAGTGAATGTCAGAGATATTCGCATTCTGGTCGCCAATCAATGTACAAATCCGCCCCATGACGCCTGCACCATTCAAAATCGTCGTGATGATCTGCGCCGGGTGGTTCGCGGCATGCTGTCCGTCACGCCAATGCAGGTCCAACCACCGGTCCATTTGGGTTTCGTAATGCAACAGGTTGGGGCAATCGATAGTGTGAATCACAACCCCATGACCTTTGAAAATGATCCCAACAATACGCTCTCCAGGCAAAGGGTTGCAACAGACTCCATGGGTGAATTTCTGTCCTGGCTCCAACCCCATCAACGCCACCGCTGGCCCCACCTCATCGGTGTCGCGCACTTTAAGATTTGGATAGAGCTCCGCCACCACGTCGCGCGCTGCGATTTCAGAGCTGCCCAGCCGGGCCAAAAGCTCATCGGCACTTGGCAATCCATAATGTTTCGCCGCGGTCTTCAAAGCACGGTCGGTGGCCTTTTTGTTGACATTCTCGAAAGCGACACGGGCAAACTCTTTCCCCAGCTTGATAAATTTCTCGCGGTCAAATTCGCGCAGACTGCGGCGGATGGCTGTTTTCGCCCGGCCNGTGGCGACGATATCAATCCAGCTGGCCGGCGGGGTTTGCCCCTCTGCGGTGATGATCTGCACAGATTGCCCATTGCGCAGGCGCGTCCAAAGCGGCACGCGGATACCGTCAACCTTCGCCGAGACACAGGCCGCGCCNATGCGTGTGTGGATCGCATAGGCAAANTCAATGGGCGTCGCGCCACGCGGCAGTTTGATGACATCGCCTTTGGGCGAAAAGCAAAACACCTGGTCGGTGTACATTTCCAATTTGAACGCTTCGAGGAATTCCCCATCATCGCCTTCGGAGCTGAACCGCTCTGTCAGCGATGAAATCCAAGTCGAAGGATCCAGAGCAAAAGGATTATCCACCCGCGCACCGTCGCGATAAGACCAAGTCGCCGCCGCACCTTTTTCCGCCACTTGATGCATCGATTTGGTGCGGATTTGCACCTCCACCCGGCGGGCGTTGCGCCCCGAAACCGTGGTGTGAATGCTGCGGTAACCGTTAGATTTTGGCTGGCTGATGTAATCTTTAAACCGCCCCGGCACNGCCCGCCACCGCTGATGGATCAGCCCNAGCACCCGATAGCAATCGGATTCATGATCTACAATGACCCGAAACCCATAGATATCTGACAAGCGCGAGAAGGACAGTTCCTTATTTTGCATTTTGCGCCATATGGAATAGGGCTTTTTGGCCCGACCTTGAATTTCCGCGCCCTCNAGCCCGGCGCGCTCCAATTCCTCAAGCAANTCGCCTTTGATCTGTTGCACCACATCGCCNGTTTCGTTTTGCAACTTGATAAAACGGCGCATAATGGATTTGCGCCCGTCAGGATTGAGCACTTGAAAGGCCAAGTCTTCCAGCTCTTCGCGCAGCCAATGCATCCCCATGCGCCCGGCCAGTGGCGCATAAATATCCATAGTTTCCAGAGCTTTTTGTTGCTGTTTTTCCGGCGTCATCGAGCGGATGGTGCGCATATTATGCAAACGGTCCGCCAATTTAACCAAAGTGACCCGAATATCTTTTGAGGTGGCCATGATCAGCTTGCGAAAATTCTCCGCCTGCTTGTTCACTCTGGAGGAGAGTTGCAGATTGGTGAGCTTTGTCACCCCGTCGACCAGTTCAGCCACCTCGCGGCTGAACATACGTTCGAGATCAACAAAACTCGCCTTGGTGTCTTCAATCGTGTCATGCAGCAGCGCGGTGATGATCGTCGCATCGTCAAGATGCTGATCGGCCAAAATGCGGGCGACTGCTACGGGATGGGTGTAATAGGGCTCGCCAGATCTGCGAAACTGTCCCTCATGCATCTCTTGGCAAAAACCATAGGCTTTCGCAATCTGCTCGGCGTTGGTGGACGGATTATAGGCGCGGATCAGACCGATCAGGTCATCGGCTGTGATCATGCCTATGTTTCCTTAAGGTTGGCCTTGAGCTTCCATCAAAGCACGCAGCAATTTTTCATCGTTCAAATCATCTTCAGCCGGCTTGTCAGGCTCGCCGCCCATCAACAGAGCCATGGAATCTTCTTCCGGCTCGTCGACTTCGATTTGAGTTTGATTGCTTTCAATCAACCGCTCAAGCAGATCATCGACCATTTGAGTTTCATCGGCAATTTCACGCAGGGAAACGACAGGGTTTTTGTCGTTGTCGCGATCTACAGTCACCGGAGACCCACTGGCAATCTCGCGCGCCCGATGGGCCGCCAGCATGACCAGATCAAAACGATTTGGAACCTTGTCTACACAATCTTCAACTGTGACACGCGCCATGTCTGATCTCCTGCACCTGTGATGAAGTTCGCTATTTAGGAGCGAATGCCAAGAAACGCAAGGGTGAATCGCGCATTCACGCCTCGGGCGCGCACCTATGGCAATGGCTTGAGGGCCGCGCGGTCTTCAGATGGCAAACGCTCAAACATCTGGCACACCGTCAGACCCGATACCGGGTGACGCCAATTGGGTGCCACATCCATCAGCGGCCCTAAAACAAAGGCTCTGTCCTGCATTCTTGGATGCGGTAGGATCAACTCTTGCGGGGTTTGAGACATTTGTTCAGACAGAGGTTTGTCGCGCCAGGCCTCATAAACCTCAATCGTTGGTGCAACTTCATCCCCAAAGGCCAGTAAATCCAAATCCAAAACCCGGCCACCCCATCGCTGGCTGCGCAGTCGGCCAAAATTGGCCTCGATGCGATGCAGAATCGCCAAAAGCTCGTGTGATTCGCCCTGAAATTGGAATGAAACCGCCGCATTTACGTAATCGGGCCCATATCCAACGGGAAAACACGGGGTAACGAAATATTTACTTTTTCGCAGGAGGCTATTGGTCATTGAACGAAGTGACGCTATCGCATAGCCTATAGTCACATGCGGCGGGCCAATTTCAGACTCTAAATTGCCGCCCATTGCGACCAGTATTGTTTTTTGCTGGGTTTTTATTTTATTTTGCATGTGTGAGATTTACATAAACTATTTTAATAACTATCTTAAAGAAGCCTAGGCTGCAACTTACTCATCTCGCGGCACTCGGTACTTAAAAAGGATATATTTGGTATGTTTTACCGCGACGAGCGCTTAGCGCTTTTTATTGATGGCGCAAATCTATATGCAGCCGCGAAAGCCTTGGGCTTTGACATCGACTACAAATTGCTTCGCCAAGAATTCACGAGCCGTGGAAAAATGCTGCGGGCGTTCTACTACACCGCGCTTTTGGAGAATGATGAATATTCACCAATCAGACCTTTGGTTGATTGGCTGAATTACAACGGCTTCACCATGGTCACCAAAGCGGCAAAAGAATTTACCGACAGCCAAGGCCGCCGGAAGATCAAGGGCAACATGGACATCGAGTTGACCGTAAACGCGATGGAACTGGCCCCGCATGTTGATCATATCGTGCTCTTCTCCGGTGACGGTGACTTCCGGCCAATGGTCGAAAGTGTACAGCGCCAGGGCGTGCGCGTGTCCGTGGTCTCCACAATTCGCAGCCAACCGCCGATGATTGCCGATGAACTGCGTCGCCAATGCGACAATTTCATCGAATTGGATGCGTTGCGTGACGTGATCGGTCGCCCAGCGCGCGAAACCGATGACTTTGTGGCCCCGGCGGAAGCTGATTAATTCGCCCCAAGCTCTGGACGATCTTGCTCGGCACATTTAGCGTGCCGAGCAAAGGATCGTTGCCATGACAAAACCTGAGCTCAAACTTTATCTCGCCGCGCCAAGAGGTTTTTGCGCGGGGGTGGATCGTGCCATAAAAATCGTAGAGATGGCTTTGCAAAAATGGGGNGCNCCCGTGTTTGTGCGCCATGAGATCGTGCACAATAAATTTGTCGTCGANGGCCTGCGCGCCCAGGGTGCTATATTTGTGCAAGAGCTGGACGAATGTCCGGATGATCGCCCGGTGATTTTTTCTGCGCATGGGGTGCCAAAGTCCGTTCCAAGCGCCGCGCAGGCGCGCAANATGATCTATGTCGATGCNACCTGCCCTTTGGTCAGTAAAGTTCATATCGAAGCCGAACGCCACAGTGAGAACGGCCTTCAAATGATCATGATTGGCCATGCCGGCCATCCCGAAACCATCGGCACCATGGGACAATTGCCCGATGGCGAGGTGCTTTTGGTCGAGAGCGAAGCCGATGTTGAAGCCGTCGCCGTGCGTGACCCAGATCGGCTGGCCTATATCACCCAAACCACCCTATCNGTCGATGATACAGCCGGGGTTGTCGCGGCCCTGCAACGCCGCTTCCCAAATATCGCCGGGCCACATAAAGAAGATATCTGCTACGCCACCACAAATCGCCAAGAAGCGGTCAAGGCCATTGCCCCGCTCTGCGATGCGCTTTTGGTGGTTGGGGCGCCCAATTCTTCCAATTCCAAGCGTCTGGTTGAAGTCGCCNCGCGCGCCGGATGCANCTATGCGCAATTGGTGCAGCGCGCCAAAGATATCGATTGGCGGGCATTGGATGGGATCAAGACCATCGGCATCACCGCCGGCGCTTCGGCGCCAGATGTCTTAATCCAAGAGGTGATTGACGCCTTTTCGGAGCATTATGCGGTCACAATCGAAACGGTAGAGACCGCAAAAGAAAACGTCAGTTTCAAAGTGCCGCGCATCCTGCGGGAGGTCGGAGCACCCGCCCATGACTGATGTGCAAACTCTCGCCGTCTATGACGCCAAAATTGAAGATTACCTGCGCTTGACCCAAGCGCCGCCCAGCAAATCACTCTTGGCATTCATCAAGGCCATTCCTGAGGGTGGGCGCGTTTTGGATTTGGGCTGTGGTCCCGGTCTGGCCGCTGCAGAAATGGCGCGCCAGGGCTGCAATGTGGAGGCCATTGACGGCAGCGCAGAGATGGTGGCCGCCGCCAGCAAACACCCCGGCGTCACAGCCCGGGAAGCCACATTTGACGAATTGCCATCACAGGCCACGTACCATGGGATTTATGCCAATTTTTCACTGCTGCACGCCCAGCGCGCAGATTTCGATCGCCATATCCAAGCCTGCCACGCAGCGCTGCATCCTGGTGGGATCTTGCACCTCGCCATGAAGCTTGGCACGGGTGAGAAACGCGATGATCTCGGGCGCTTTTATACCTATTACACCGCCCAAGAGCTGAAAGATATTTTAACGCAAGCCGGCTTCACCCTCACCTTCGAGCGCGAGGGGCAGGAAAAAGGGCTGGCCGGAGATGTGGAACCCTTCATCATGATGTCCGCCCATGCATGATCTAATCGCCTATACCGACGGGGCCTGCAGTGGCAATCCCGGCCCGGGCGGCTGGGGTGTGGTGATGCAGGCCAAAACGGGCGACACGGTGACCAAGCAGCGCGAACTCAAAGGCGGGGCGAAAGAGACAACCAACAATCGTATGGAGCTCATGGCGGCGATCTCCGCCCTTGAAGCCCTGTCCCGACGCTCGGCAATCACAATCGTCACCGACAGCGTTTACGTCAAAGATGGCGTGACCAAATGGATTTTTGGCTGGAAGAAAAACGGCTGGAAAACCGCCGCAAAAAAGCCGGTCAAGAATGAAGACCTGTGGAAACAATTGGATGCCGCCCAAGCTCGGCATCAGGTGACTTGGGAGTGGGTCAAGGGCCATGCGGGGCATCCTCAAAACGAATTGGCTGATGAATTGGCCCGTGCCGGCATGGCACCATTCAAGGACTAAGCCCGCAGGGCAGAAAGCACGACATGGATAAGNAACGAAAACTCACTTCCGTTTTTGAAATCTCTGGATCAGTTTTGGCGATGGTCTACGCGTTGCTCATCGCCTCGAATACAGGCAATGAGATTTTGGGGTTCTCTCTGCTGTTCATCTCAGCCAGCCTTTTTGCCGCCTGGGCTGTGATTGACCGCCGTTGGACCTTTTTGCTGCTTCAGGCCTTCTACGCCGGATCCGCCATCATCGGCCTGATCCGCTGGGCTTAGATGAGCTCTTCGGGCAGCGCATGGCCTTGTAGAAACTCAGCGGCGGTTTGCGCGGTTTTGCCCGCCAGTTGCAGCCGCGTGATGATCACTGATCCCTGACCGCAGGCCACTTCAAACCCACCAAGCACCTGCCCCGGCGCACCAGAGCCTTGGCCCGTTTGGGAGGCCAAAAGTTTCATCCGCTGTCCCGCCAGTTCACACCAGGCACCGGGAAAGGGAGACAGGGCGCGAATTTGCCGGTCCACCTCAAGCGCCGGCCGCGTCCAGTCAATGCGTGCCTCAGATTTGTCGATTTTCTGTGCATAGCAAATGCCGACATCAGGTTGCACTTCGGGCGGATGCCCCGGCAAATCGGCCAAAACATCCACAATCGCCGCAGCGCCCAGCGCAGCAAGGCGATCATGCAGCTCGGCGGTGGTCTCTTGCGCCGCAATATCCAGCGCGCGGCACAGACGCACCGGCCCAGTGTCCAGACCCGCATCCATCTGCATGATACACACCCCAGTCTGCGCATCCCCGGCCATAATTGCCCTATGGATTGGCGCCGCGCCGCGCCAACGCGGCAGAAGGCTGGCATGAATATTCAAACATCCAAAGCGCGGGGCATCCAAAAGCGCTTGCGGTAAGATCAACCCGTAAGCCACCACCACGGCGATATCCGCCTCAAGAGCCGCAAAATTGGCCAGCTCAGCCGGATCATGGAAGTTTTTGGGTGTAAAGACCGTCCATCCTTGGCACTCGGCATAGGCTTGCACCGGCGACGGACGACGTTTTTGCCCCCGGCCGGATTTACGCGGCGGTTGGCTGTAGACGGCCGCGATCTCATGGCCCGCCGCGGCCAAAGCCCGCAAAGCGGCGACCGAAAAATCGGGCGTGCCCATGAAAACTACGCGCATAGTTTTCGAGCCTTTTTGATCAGCATGTCGCGCTTGAGCTTGGAGAGATTGTCAAAATACATCCGCCCATTGAGGTGATCGACCTGATGGAGCATCGAGCGGGCCCAGAGGCCAACCAGATCTTTTTCNTGCNNAGCGCCAGNTTCGTCCATATAGCGCACCGTCACGCCGCGCGGGCGTTTGATCTGCGCGGAGACATAGGGCAGATTAGGGCTGGCCTCTTCGCCCATCTCAAGCTTGGCAGATACGTGCAGTATCTCGGGATTGGCCATGCG
>JGI26273J51734_10000974_pt1 | contig 15298 bp, 9 predicted proteins | sample SaaInlV_125m_DNA_FD_51734 | JGI IMG/M metagenome (IMG submission 51734) | reverse complement strand
AACCCCATGGTGATGGGGCATTTCCTTGTAGCGGTCAAGATATTGCTTAACCGTTCCTGCAGATTCAAAATCGCCGATGGCGATGTGAANAAAGTTTTGCTCTAGATTTTTAATGGGAAAGGAAGNACTGCCGGTTTNTAATAAAGTNGCTGCATTTCGNATCAGATTANACGACACTCTTTGGTTATNATCTTCTCTTTCAANNGAACCGTGGTCTGAGGTTATCANNGTAGNATCGGCCGACTTTTNCGCTTNAAGCCAATCCGTATACGCCCTGCAATTTGACTTNGCCACNAANATTCTTCTGACTCGCTNNTCTAGGGATTTAATCGAAACCTTATCCGTTTCAAGTGCATTTTGGAAGGCTTTGGTTGCCTTTGGCACATCCATGGGAAACAACAATATGTCATTACCCGCCGCAAAAGCCGCCAACTCTAGCTCCCCAGGAGGAGCAAAGGCTGCTGCACCTTTCATATTCAAGGCATCCGTAATAACTATACCTTCATACCCCCACTGATCTCTTAAAATCTCTTGAATCACCNTGTGCGAAAGGCTTGTCGGTTTTCCCGACGGCTCAAGGGAAGGGATGTTCAAATGCGCAATCATTATGGCCGCAACACCAGCGTCAATAGCGCCCTTGAACGGCACCCACTCTACTTCCATAAGTTCTTTAAGGGTGCGNTCTACCTTCGGTAGTGTTTTATGGCTGTCCTGGTGCGTATCTCCATGGCCTGGAAAATGCTTTCCACAGGCGAGCACGCCCCGATCTTGAATTCCTTCGACTATTGCTACGCCTAGTGCATTTACAAGCTCTGGATTAGAACCAAAGGATCGCGCTCCAATGATAGGGTTGTTTGGATTAGTATTGACATCGAGTACTGGAGAGAAACTCATGTGCACGCCTACTGCGCTGCACTCATCCGCTAAGGCGTGTCCTAAATCATAGGCATCCATCGTCCCGCCTGCTGCACCGACTGTAAGTGAAGTTGGAAATTTATAAGTACTGTCCAAACGCATAGCCTGACCCCATTCCGCATCCTGCCCAACGAGCAAGGGAAAGGCCGCTGCACTTTGAAGACGATGCAGCAGTTTCTTTTGCCGTTCAGGTCCACCTTGCATAGTAATGACACCCCCTATGTGGTATTGTCGTACTAATTTTTCTAATTCCGCTTGATGGTCTTCACCCTTNTTGCTGTACGCTGCGACCATGAATAATTGGCCAATTTTCTCATCTATGGACATCGCACTCAAGGCGGAATCCACATTAAACGATTGAGCATAAAGCCTTTTACCAGGTAAAACAGCGAGTAAAGAGGCCGTAAAAATGGCTTTTAGAAAGCGTGTGTGCATAGGTCGATAAAGTGCCAAGGGGTTCTTACCTTTGAGAGGAGAATATAGAAAGATATGGGACTATTTGAACGACGCCAGCCACGCGGTTTTCAACACCAACCTAGATTTCATGACGAGCGTAAAGATCGTTTGAGAATCCTGGAGCGTAAAGAGGGCATTGACGAAATTCCCTTTCAGAATAAAGATAAATACCGAGATCGCTTAAGAGAAAATTGGGACCTGCGAAGAAAAAGAAGTGCAGGTGCTAGTGAAGGTTACGGTAAACGTTTACTCTTCAGCTTTCTGTTTCTTGTTGTCCTAGTCATTGTCGCAGTTAAATTCCTCGCTTAGTGCCCACAATTAACATACTTCCTGATCACGTTGCCAATCAAATAGCGGCAGGAGAGGTGGTTCAACGACCGGCTTCTGTGGTCAAAGAATTGTTGGAAAACAGCGTAGACGCTGGTGCTACAAAAATCACTTTATCGCTTTTAGGGTCAGGCAAGACCAGTATTAGTGTGAGTGATAATGGCTCCGGGATGGACGAAGAAGATGCTCGACACTGCTTCTTAAGACATGCAACCTCCAAAATTAAATCCGCTGACGATCTATTCCAACTCACCACGAGAGGGTTTAGAGGTGAAGCAATGGCCTCTATAGGTGCAGTAGCACACGTGCTCTTGCGCACCAACCAGAATGAAGAAGGGCTAGGATTAGAACTTAAATTGGAAGATAGCGAAGTACAATCTGTTGTGCCGTACCCATGGAATAAAGGGACTCAAGTTGTCGTTAAAAACCTCTTTTACAACATCCCCGCACGGCGAAAATTCCTGAAAAACGATAGGATAGAACTCCGGCATTGTATTGATGAGTTTCATCGTGTCGCTCTGGTTCATGGCGATATCGAGTGGGTTATGAAAAGTGATGAAAACCTACTTTTTCACCTGAAACCCTCGCCATTGCGCCAACGCATCACCGGGATTTTCGGAAGAAAGTTTGACGAACGCCTCGTACCCATTAATGAATCAACTGAGGTAGTAAAAGTAGAAGGCTATGTTATTAAGCCTGAATTCGCGAAAAAGAAACGCGGAGAACAATTCTTCTTTGTCAACAATCGCTTTGTCAAATCACCCTATTTACACAATGCGCTGCGCGAAGCATTCGAAGATGTACTCTCCGGCGAGCATCACCCCGGGTATTTCCTATACCTTACGGTAGATCCATCTGAAATAGATGTGAATATTCATCCCACGAAAACGGAAATTAAATTTGAAGATGAGCGTGCTATTTACGCAGTTTTAAGGAGCGCTACTCGCCATGCTATTGGTCAATTTAATGTTGCCCCGACCATAGATTTTGACGCTGAGCAGAGTTTCGCTATTCCACCACTGCCTGATGGACAAATGCCCAAGGCGCCACACATCACTGTGAATCCAAATTTTAATCCGTTCGAAACTACACAATCTCCAACACCGCGATTCCGTTCCGACGATGAAAAATACCAGCGTATTACGCAGGAAAAATACCTGAACACCTCCCAAACTTTTGAATACAGTTCAGAAGATCAAATCGAGGGATTTTGGGACGTACATTCGGAAAAATCTGGAGACGAACACAGCACCAACGTGCTGCTTTGGGGCAAACACATGCTTACGTTGTTAGGGCGAAAAGTGCTCATTATAAATATTAATGCTGCGAGATACCGCGTTTTCTACGACCAATACCTGGAAAAATTAAGCAATGCAACGTTACCGTCGCAACAACTACTTTTCCCCGAAGAGATTCAAGTAGGACCTGCAGATCAAGCTTTATTGCAAGAGCACGAGGGTTGGTTTGCTACAGCAGGTTTTGACCTTCGACCAGAAAAAAATCCAGGCGATTTTTCCTTAGTAGGCGCTCCTATGCTACTATCGCCCGAAGCAGCAGTGCCGGCTTTAGAAGAATTACTTGAACAATTAAAGGAATTGGACCCCGACGCTATCGAATCTTCAATTGTAAAGTCTTTCGCACAGACTTTGGCTAAAAAAGCGGCGAATAGTGAGTTTGCAAAAACTAAGGAGGCGTTGCAAGCGTTAAAAGAACGCCTGCTAAGTAGCAGTAATCCACAATACACACCATCAGGAAAAAAAGTCATCATCGAATTAACACCTGAAGATTTAGAAACGCTCCTATGATTGCCCAACGCAGCTTTAATTTAATGCCCACCGTAGTTAAGAACCTTCTAATTATCAACGGATTGTTCTTTTTAGGCATGATTTCAATACGAAGCACTTTCGGTATTGACATCACAGACTGGCTAGGATTGTACTTCCCAGCATCTTCAGAGTTCCTGCCGGTGCAATTGGTCACGCACATGTTCATGCACGGGAACTTTGGGCACATCTTTTCGAATATGTTGATGCTTTGGTTCTTAGGTTCTGCTATGGAGAACCATTGGGGAGCAAAGCGTTTTCTAACCTATTACCTGCTCACGGGACTCGGCGCAAGTGCGCTCCAGATAGGCGTCAATGCTATTGAATATTTTCAACTGAGTGCTGCGCTCGAAAGTGGTGCACTTGAAACCATTACGAGAGACGGTAAAGATTTAATTGAACGTGGATTTAATTATACCAATCCGACGTGGGGAAGTTTTAACCGATTATTAAATGCACCCAATGGTCGGTGCCTCTGGCGCCGTATTTGGCGTACTTCTCGCCTTCGGCATGACCTTTCCAAACCAAGTGATTTACCTCAACTTTCTCTTCCCTATCAAAGCAAAGTATTTCGTCATTGGGTATGGCTTGCTCGAACTTTACAACGGGTTCAGTGTAAGTAACAGCGGCATTGCACATTTCGCACATTTAGGAGGCATGCTCTTTGGCTATATTCTCATTCGAAAATGGCGCAGAGAAATGTATCTTTAAGCCTTTCCATTAGAAGATGAGCGAATTCTTTGAACGAGTAAAACATGATGCATTCAAGGGCGATTACCTCACCCGTTTGCTCTATCTAAATATAGCCGTTTTTCTAGCTTACAGTCTTACTAATGCCTTTACCAGCCTGTTCACTGGTAATTTCGGCCTCATACCGAACATTGCTGACGACCTTTTAGCACTCCCCTCAAGTCCATTTAGGTTTGCATTGCGTCCATGGACCATCTTAACGTACATGTTCACACACTTTGGTTTCCGTCATATTCTCTTCAATATGATCATTCTCTATTTCTCCGGAAAGATGCTTATGGAGTACTTAGGTGAACGGAGAATGCTAGCGTTATACATCTACGGCGGTATTGGGGGTGGCGTACTTTACATTATTCTTTACAATATTAGCCCCATTCTTACCTCAGGGTCTATGGTTGGTGCAAGCGCTGGTGTTATTGCCATACTCGTGGCCGGCGCATTGTACATGCCTAATATGCCCGTACGATTGTGGGGGATTTTTGAAGTAAAGTATTGGATGCTTGCGGCAGGATTAGTGCTCTTGGATGTTTTAAACTTAACTAGTGCAAATGCCGGTGGCCACATCGCACATTTAGGTGGTGCTATCGTTGCATTCTTTTTCATCCGAAGTATGCGTGCAGGTAANGAATGGAACGTTTACCTGTTTCAAATCATCGACTTTGTTCGAAGCTGGCTGCAACCGCAGCAGCGCAAGAGAAAGAAAGGCTTTAGNTTCGGTGAAAGGAATTACAAAAAAAGTGGGACAAAAGCCACCTCTCCGAAAGCATCAAATAGTGATGATACAGCCCGTATGAACGAGATTCTTGATAAAATCAAAGCCTCGGGTTACGATAGCCTATCTAAAGAAGAAAAGGCATTCCTATTCAAAATATCAAAAGACTAAGTGAAGAAACGGCTTATATTGCTTCACTGGCTTAATCTCGCATTAACCGGAGCGACACTAGCAATAGCACTTGGGAGTCTTGTTCCTTCTGAATTATTACCNGGAATAAGCATTTTGGCNTTGCTATTACCGCTCCTGATNGCGCCACACGNTATTGCGCTACTCTTCTGGCTAAGATTCAAACCTCGAAAAGCCATCAACAACGTTATAGGGCTAGCTATTCTCGCTTTNCCATTGATGGCACAGTGGCCCTATGCACGAGCTCAAGCTATTGCTGAAGAAGAAATTAACGTCGCCACCTANAACGTTCGTGCNTTTTACCAAACTACAGCGGCTGCAAAAGATATAGGGAAATGGTCACAAGATCAATCCATCGATATTTTGTGTATGCAGGAGATTAGAAGGTCTGCAGCGGGCCCTCTGGCCATGTATTATCCTTTTCGGGCCTACGCACCGGCGCGCAAGAATTATACCGTCGCTATTTATTCGAAATATCCAATAATAAATAGTTCTCCTTTATTATATAGCAGTCTTACCCAGCAGGGATATTCGCGAACCAGTGCCCAATATGCAGACATCGCTCTGCCTTTCGACACGGTGCGCATTATCAATGTTCATTTAAGTTCGACCGGTGTTCAAGACCAGGATATGGAAGTAGTGCACTCTCGCGATGAACTTTTAGAAGCGGGCCAATTTGTGCTAAGCAAACTCGCCTCAACAGACANAAACAGGGGTCTTCAGGCAAAACACATCATTGATTGGGTGAACGAAAGTCCGCATCCCGTAATACTCTCGGGCGACTTCAATGGTGTACCCGGTGGAAATTTGTATTGGCGTTTGCTTCGTCACCTCGACGACCCATACATTTTCAATGGGTACGGAACTATGGGTTCCTTTGAGCCATTGGCAAGAAGGGGGCTGTTTTTTAAAATTGATTGGACATTACACAGCCCTGAACTGCACTCTAGGGGCCAATTCATCGATAACATCTCACTCAGCGACCATAGGCCGCTCATTACTAGATTCAGTCCCGAAGCACCTTCGCTTCTAGAAGAGTAAGAGCATTCAGCGCATTTGTTTGAACCCCAATAGTCCGCGTTGGAAATACGCGCAATACTTCGTCATAATATAGCGGCACACAAACGGCTTGATTTGTTAGATACTGATCAGCAGCAGCCATTAATTCAATCCTTTCTGCTCCAAAAGGTGCGCTTTGTATTGCGTCATAGATGGAGTCGAAAGTAGCGGAACTGTATCGGCTGTAATTTGGCCCATTGGGTGCTTTCATTTCCGTGGTAAAAAGCATCAAATAATTCGCCGCATCGGGATAGTCCGCAATCCAACTTGCTCTAAAAAAATCTAAGGTACCTGCAGACTTCTCACTCCGCAAGGCCGCAGAAGGCACGACATTTACTGAAATGTCCCAGCCTAATTTCGCCAAGGCACCTTGCACAAATTCACACAGGTCGCGGTAGTTTGCAACCGTGGTCAAAGTCAATTCTGGCAATACCTCATAGCTAGCGATGATTCGCTTGGCACTGTCCGGCGCATAACCTATACCTATACCAGGCTGATATCCCTGTAAACCGGCAGGAATGATGCCTCCTGTTGCGGGCACCCCAACGCCGTTGCGCAATGCTGTAATCATCTCCTTTCTATCAATAGACGCATTGATCGCCCAGCGCAAATCCTTTGGTAAAGGTCGCGTCGCATTGAAAACTAAATATTCAGTATTTAGAAATGGGCTGCGCAGCAAAGTGTGTTCAGCCGTATACCGCTCCTGCAAGGCACCTTGTTTGGTCAAAAGGTCATCTTTAAAGCTGGGATCAAGATTAGGAAGAAAGTCAAAATTCCCTCGCAAGTATTCTAGGAATGCACTTTGTTGATCTGTCAGGAAAGAAATGCTAATGCCATCCAAATAGGGTAATTGTGCCCCGTTCCCATCGATACGCCAATACGTTTCATTCTTATGTAAAACCAATTTTTCTCCATAATGCCAAACATGAAATTTGAATGGCCCTGTACCCACAGGAGACTTAGTCAGCGTTATTTCATCCTTTGGAACTACAGAACAAAACGGCATAGCGAGTAAAGAAAGAAAAGTGGAATTGGGCTGTTTTAAGACTATTTCCACCGTAGACGCATCTACTGTTCTCAAGGAGGCAATATCTTCTACCACCCAACTGCCCGGTGAAGCAACCTTAGCATCTCGTAATCTATTCAAACTGTAGACAACATCATCCGCCGCTAAGGGTTTACCATTATGAAAAGATGCATTGCGCAGTCTGAAGGTATACACCTTCGCTGTACTGTCTATCTCCCACTCCAAGGCAAGAGCCGGTACGATGGCATTTTCACTGTCGAGTGCGACCAATCCTTCGTACAACTGCTGTACCACCCAAATGGAGCTCTTCTCTTTAGCAAAAGCAGGATCTAATGAAGGAATTCCCGCAGGCTCATTGTAGCGAAAAACCATCTTGCCATCTGCTTTATCAGTTGTGCACGAGGTCAGTACTAAAAAAACAACTACAAAAAAGCCCCCTAAAAAGGAGGCTTTTTTCAGTTGTATGAATGATTTAGGCATCAATTTTTGCATACTTCGCGTTTCGCTCAATAAAATCTCTACGAGGCGGAACCTCATCGCCCATAAGCATGGAGAATACACGATCTGCCTCAGCACTATCGTCTATGGTTACCTGCTTAAGAATACGTTCTTCAGGATTCATAGTGGTCTCCCAAAGCTGTTCTGCGTTCATTTCACCAAGACCTTTGTAACGCTGAATGCCAACGCCTTGTCCACCATCGCCACCGTATTCAAATTGAAGTTGGTCGCGCTGCTTGTCGTCCCATGCGTAAGCGGATTTAGAACCTTTCTTCACCAAGTAAAGCGGCGGCGTTGCAATGTATACGTACCCTTTCTCAACCAATTCGCGCATGTAGCGGAAGAAGAAAGTTAAAATCAACGTTGAAATGTGGCTACCATCCACATCAGCATCCGTCATGATGACGATTTTATGATAACGTAATTTCTCGATGTTTAATGCTCTGTGATCATCTACAGTACCCACACTTACACCGAGTGCAGTATACATGTTCTTGATTTCTTCGTTTTCAAAAACTTTGTGAGACATTGCCTTTTCAACATTCAAGATCTTTCCGCGCAACGGAAGAATGGCTTGGAAGTTACGGTCGCGACCTTGTTTTGCAGTTCCCCCAGCAGAGTCACCCTCCACAAGGAAAATTTCACACACTTCAGGATCCGTTTCAGAACAATCGCTCAACTTTCCTGGTAAACCCATAGAAGACATTGTCCCTTTGCGTTGTACCATTTCGCGTGCCTTCTTAGCGGCCACACGTGCTTTCGCAGCGAGAAGTACTTTCTGAACAATAATCTTTGCTTCACCCGGNTGCTCTTCAAGAAAAACNGTAAGCATTTCGCCCACCAGCTTATCTACTGCGCCACTAACTTCTTTATTACCGAGCTTCGTTTTCGTTTGACCTTCAAACTGAGGCTCCATTACTTTAACAGAGATGACCGCGGTAAGTCCTTCTCTAAAGTCATCGCCACTTACTTCAACCTTTTCTTTGGCAAGCAGACCACTATCATCTGCATACTTCTTGAGCGTTCTTGTCAAAGCCCTGCGGAAACCTGCTAAATGCGTACCACCTTCGTGGGTATTAATGTTATTGACGTACGAATGAATGTTTTCGTTGTAACCGGTATTGTAGTGCATGGCGACCTCAACTGGAATACCATCACGTTCACCCTCTAAATACATCGCTTCNGGCATGATTACCTCACGATTCGCATCGATGTATTTCACAAATCCAGCTAGACCGTCTTCGCTGTAAAAACGTTGGCCAATGTATTCGCCTTTTTCATCCTTTTCGCGAAGATCCGTGAGTGTAATAGCAATACCTTTATTTAGGAAAGCTAATTCGCGCATGCGCTTAGCCAATATCTCGTATTGGTATTCTAATTCTTCAAAGATTTCACCATCCGGCTTGAAGGTAACAATGGTACCGCGGTGATCCGTAGTTCCAATTTCACGGGTAGGGTATTTAGCCGCTCCTCTAGAAAATTCCACTTCGTATTTCTTACCGTCTTTGTGGACCTCCGCATGCAACATCACTGAAAGTGCATTCACACAGCTNACACCAACCCCGTGAAGACCACCAGAAACTTTGTAAGAATCCTTATCAAACTTACCACCGGCATGCAAGACAGTCATTACTACCTCCAAGGTAGATCGTCCGTCCTTTGGGTGAATGTCCACGGGTATACCACGTCCATCATCCTTTACGGTGATGCTGTCGTCCTCGTTAATGGTTACATGTATATCTGATGCATGACCTGCTAAGGCCTCATCAATAGAGTTATCTACTACTTCGTAAACAAGGTGGTGGAGTCCTTTTACACCGATGTCGCCAATGTACATCGCGGGACGCTTGCGAACGGCCTCTAGGCCTTCAAGGATCTGGATGGACCCACCGTCATAATTCTTTTGCTCTTCGCTCATAAACTTAAGATGAAGTTATGTTATATGCTATCCTAACAAAGATAACTTTTAGGCGCCCAAAAAGCGAGAAAAGGGGCACTAAGCCCCTCTCCTTTTACCAACATTTTTATTAACATTTACAAGGGTTTCGGCCGATTTAACAGATTAGAATTGGTAGTTTAAAACAAACAATCCCCTTGTCCCTCTNACGCGGTACCCTAAATAGGTTTGGTAGTCTTGATTGAGCAGATTANATGCACGCAAGCTAATACTCAAATTCTCGTTGATTTCGTACCCCAATTGGAGGTTTACATCTGTGTAGGACTCCAGTCCGGACCCATAGGAAGACGGGACATACCTACCGCCAACATACTTGACTGCTGCTGCAATTCGCAGATCGTTGATGGCATAGGACAGTAGGCCNCCAAAAACCTGACCTTCACGGCCTAAATATTGGTCGCCAGCGAAGGCATTGAACTGCGCATAAGTACTAGCTGTAAACTGCTTTAACGGTATATTTAACTCTCCTCTGAAAGAGGTCTTCAATACTTGTTCAGCGTACCCCACTGAAAATGCTGGTAAAAATGCACCATCAACTTCTACTGGAGAAAGCACCGTGTCTCTAAAGAATTGAACAGCGTCGTTCATAAACGTCATTGCGCCTTCTAATCGGTATTGTACTTTACCTATAAGCGCACCTTGCATCCCGACATAGCCACGGTTTTGCCCTGATAAACGCAATTCTTGATCTAGAGATATCTGTGGTACTTCCTGAAGCAAGCCCCGCAACGTCTGTTGTTTTGAGGAACCGTCCCACCCTCCATAAATTGCAAGCGTACGGCGCAGAATTTCCGCCTGGAGATTTACTCTAGGGAACACATAGAACTCAAAGCGGTCTTGATTGAGACCCGCAGTTTGTGTACCGGTAAAATCTAAACCAAACTCATACGTCAATATCCCATTTTTACCTCTTGTAACAGGAGCAATGGTAAAATTATGGTATTGTCCCCCTGTTGCAGACCACCCGTTGTATTGTGAAAACTGATAACCTAAATCTAGTACAATCTCTTTATCGCCTGCTTCTAGCTCTACGGTGTGTGCCGTTGCAGCGAGGTGTTCACTTGTCGCAAAACCGGCATGCGTATAGAGGTAGGAAATTCCACCGCTACGGTAGGTAGCAAGAACCTTACTGGTAGGGTTAGAGGTTCTTAACCACTGCTGGCTTAACCCATAACTCTGCTGCCATGAACCGCTTACTGTATCTACTTGTCCCGCATCCAGTGCGCCAAAGAAACTGTGATAGTTCGCCTGAAGCAAGGCTTGCGTCTTAAAGTTCCAATTCTTGGTCGCACGCTGAAAATCTGCCAGCAAGGTATTTTCATAAGTGGGCTGAGTATAAAACGGACTATTAACACCCGACAATGTACCGTCGTGCAACGCTTTGATGCCCCAAACATTCTTCTTACTCCTCGGCGAAGAGAGTACAAAGCTCGCGTAGGTCCCTGTGAAATTACCTGCACCCAAGCTTACTTTTTGCGTAGGTAATTTAGGCAGCTTTACACGACCAAGCTGAATACTTGGAATAGGATCCGGATCAAAATCTATGACCATGCCTTTCGGTTGAATTCGAACCGTTACTGCCAATTTCTCCGATGTCGTATCCGCGAAGGACGGCTGCTCAGAAATTTTATGTGCCGAACGTACTTGCGCTTTATAGTCTTCAACAACTCTGATTTCGACGCTTTTTACTTCATCTCCTGTTTCTTCTTGCGCCCACAAGCTAAGTGGAGCCAAGAATAATGCGGTATATAGAATCTTTTTCATTGCTTCAGTTGGGTTTATTCTTGGTCCAATTCTTCTAATTCCTCCATCTCCGTAGGCGCAACCTCGAGCGTATCCGAGATTTGGGCCTGGGCCTCCTCAGCAGCTCTTCGTCTAGTGAGGTCAGATTTAAACTGCTGCGCCTCCCCTACAATAGCACCTTCCGCATTATCTATGATGTAGTCCAAAGTGTAGTTCGCTTGGAAATCATCCTGCAGGCCGGCGTAGTTCTTTGCCATCAACAGCAAGGACTTCCAGCGCCACTGTGGGTACGTCGGGAGATTATCGATCATCCAGAAGATGCGCTCATTCGACGCTTCATATTTGGACTGCACATATTCAAAATGGGCCAAATAGTAATTCGACTCGGCCTGCGCCTCACCCTTAATTTCGGCAGTCACCTGAGTGTAATACAATTTTGCACTTGCGCTATCGTTCAAGGCCAAGGCACTACGCGCGGCATTTAGTAACGCTTCTGAACGCCACTCCACCGGCAAACCTTCATCTTGCAACAAGCTCTCAGCATATTGCATGATGACCGGAACATCCTCTAGTGCTTTCGCACAACGCATCAATCCCAATCTTGCACGGCGACCTTCATCCGCATTGCCTACCAAGCTGACGACCTGCTGGAAATAGGTAAAGGCGTTTTCATAATCCTCGCTGGCGTAATACAAGCTGGCCAAACGCTCTACCGTACGCTTGCGGAAGCTCAATTCTCCGGATCTTTCTACAAATTCATAGCCGGCAAGAGCAACCGCATCGTCCCCTTCNGCGAAGGCACATTCTGCCGCGTAGTAGTTTGCCGGCACTCGGAAGATGCCATCTGGAAATTTCGCGATGTACTCGAGCATACCTTTTTTCGCACCGGCGCAATCGCCAAGGCTGTAACGGTCAAAGGCGCCATTGTAGAGTGTTGAATCCAACGCACCTTGACCTATATCGGCACCAGTAAGCGTTTGTATCCAATCCACATAGTCCCCTAATTGGTCCAATTCTGAAAATTGAATTTTCGCTAATCCCAATGCCTCTTTGCTTTCGGGGGTATTCGGGTAGTTCTCAACAACACGCTTAAAGGCATCTAACGCCCCTCGACTATTCCCCTGTGTGCGGTAAATAAGACCCAAAGCAATGTGCGCATTCTTCACAAAACGACTCTGGGGGTAATCCGAGATAAAGGAATTAAAAATCTCTTCAGCACGCTTGTTTTTGCCAAGCTTCATATAAGTCTCGCCCAATTCAAAATAGGCATCAGTGGCGTACACCGAATTTGGGAATCGCTGCACTAACGCCTCTAAAGCATCGCCTTTCTTCTGCGGTTCATCAACCAGTCCGTAACATAGTGACCGTTGAAAGGCAGCGTAGTCAGCATCAGGAACATTGCGCCCAAGATAAGTGGTGTAGTAGGTAATGGCGTTTGCATACTGCGCGGTCATGAAGTAAGAATCGGCCAAACGGAGTTCGGCGTCATTCGCCAATTTCGTTCCCAATTTTGCGCTGTTTAAAAACAATCTAAAGGTGGTCGCTGCATTCCGGTAATCTTCCTTAGAAAAGTAGGCATACCCCTTGTTGTATAAGCTACGCTTGTATTCGCTCAGTGTTGCAGATCCTGGAATGGCCTCAAATTTTCCTATTTCCAACAATGCCGTGTTAAAATCATCTTCGCGGTAGGCTATCTCCGCCAACCAATAATGCGCTAAGGATGCATAGACATTGTTTAGTGGATAGTCCAGTGATTTATTAAAGAGTCTTCTAGCCGCGTTGTATTGTATGGCATTGAAATGCTGTACACCTCGAAAGTAGGCCACCTTCTGGTAGGCTCCTTGCATCGTAGGCTGATCCAAACCTGCCGCAGATATAGCCTTCATTGCACTCTCATAATCTTTGGAATTAAGGTACAGATTCGCGAGGTATTCATTCGCTTCTTGGCGATGACGACTGTTGGGATAAGCACTTAAAAAAGACTTAAAAATATCCAAAGGCTGCTCGAACGGCGTACTGGAATCATACGCCAGCTTCGCATAATTAAAATAGGCATCTTCACGCAAAGACTGATCCTTCCCGCTTTCACTTGCACGGAAGAAAGCCGATTGTGCTTCCGTTTTCTTGCCCGTCTTTAAATAACAATCCGCCAAATGGTAGTAGGCACTCTGCCCCAAATCATCACCGCGATTGTGAATCTTATTGAACGCATTGATGGCCTCCTCGTAGCGGCCAATTTTATAGAGTACAAAGCCCAACTTGTATTGATCCTGTTCCTTGAGTTTCCCACCTAGCGCTTGATGCTTTTCTAAATAGGTAGCCGCAGATTTCCAATCCTTCCTTTGGTAGTACCCTTCACCAATGAGCTTCGCAACCTCGGCTGCACGAGAAGCAACGGCTTGCTCGAGTAGCGCCTCCCCTACACGAAGGAGCTCGTCAATCTCACCGGTTTTATAGTAAATCTGACTGAGGTAATAGGGTGTTACTCCACCAAATTTGTCGTCGCCTGAGAGCAACTTAAACTGTTCCACTGCAGTGCTGTACTGTTCTGCTTCATAGGCGATGTGGCCATAGTAATACCTGTGATGGCTGCGGTATTCACCTTTGTATTCTGTCCCTTGGAAAAATAGGTTTCGGGCTTTATCAACATCCTTTGCCATCAAGTGACTGTAGGCCAATTTGAAATAGTATTCGCTTCGAAAACTTGATGCCACGTCTTGCTGGTCAATCGCTCCAAGCCATTGCACCACCTTTTTATACCTGCGGTTGTTGAAGTAATAATCTGCGGCTGTAATATGTGCTTCCTGCCAACGCGGGCTCAGCGGATAGGTTTGAGCGAAATACGTCAAGAAGTATTCGCTGTTTTCATTCATCAAATAGAGGGCGCACAGGGCGCGGTAAAAACTACTCTCTTCCTTTAAAAAACTTTGGGTGGGTAAGTCGGATTCAAGCAATTCATCAAAACCGACTCTTGCCGCCGCATAAAGTCCGTCCTCAAACAAATCAACACTTTCATTGTAGGTTGCCTCAAGTCCCGCTTCTAAAGGCGTCTCTTGAGCTACACCTAGGCTAGTAAAGGCCAGCAACAAAGCACTGTAGAGAAATCTTCTCATCATTATCAGGTTTATCCTTAAAAATAAACGTAGCCTAGCGCACCTCGCGCTGCAAATCAGGTTTATTAAGGGGAGTTATTCACATGAAAAAACGCAGAACCTGCATACTTTGGTATGTTATCTAGTAAGGATTTAATAGCTTGTAGCCCTATAACTGACCTCCTATTCAATGGCATTAGTCGCATTAAAAAACGCCTCGATTTTTCAAGGCAAACACCTGGTGCTTAGCGCGGTAAACTTTGAAATCGCCGCAGGTGAATTTGTATACCTTATAGGGCAAACCGGATCTGGAAAAAGCTCTGTTTTAAAGACGCTATACGGTGATATACCCTTAACACAAGGTGAGGGTCATGTTGCCGACCATGCGCTCAATGGTCTCAAGGATAAAAATATCCCGGCGCTTCGTCGTGACTTGGGCATCGTCTTTCAAGACTTTCAGNTGCTAAGCGATCGCAGCGTGGAGGGCAATCTAGATTTTGTCCTACGCGCCACAGGCTGGAAAGACAAAGAAGCCCGTGCCCGGCGAATTGTCGAAGTATTGTCCTTAGTTGGCATGCAGAATAAGAAGCATAAAAGCACCTTCGAAATTTCTGGCGGTGAGCAGCAGCGGGTTGCTATTGCTCGTGCACTTTTAAATGATCCTAAAATCATCCTTGCCGATGAACCTACTGGTAATTTAGACCCACGCACTTCAGAGGAGATCATGAGCTTATTGTTGAGCCTGACTGA
>JGI26273J51734_10000971_pt1 | contig 15322 bp, 15 predicted proteins | sample SaaInlV_125m_DNA_FD_51734 | JGI IMG/M metagenome (IMG submission 51734) | reverse complement strand
CTGAGCTAGGTGTCGAAGGTGTTAAAATAGCATCTACTTTTTTATATGCTTCATCGAAATCATTTTTAATCAACTTTCTAACTTTTTGTGCTTTCAAGTAATAAGCATCATAATATCCTGATGATAAAACATAAGTACCAATCATTATTCTTCGTTGAACTTCAGCCCCAAAACCTTCTGATCTTGTTTTTTCATACATATCTATTAAGTTTTCACCTTTAGCTCTAAAACCATACTTGACACCATCATATCTGGCTAAATTTGAGGAAGCTTCTGCGGGAGCAACTATATAATATGTTGGTAAAGCATAACTAGTGTTAGGTAATGAAATATCTATTATCTCCGCACCACAATCTTTTGCGTATTCAATTCCTTTTTTCCATAACTCTTCAATTTCTTTTGGCATACCCTCTACTCTATACTCTTTGGGTATTCCTATTTTTTTTCCTTTAATATCTTTTGATAATTCTTTGCTATATTGACTTCTTTTAAAATCTATTGATGTAGAGTCTTTGTTGTCATAAGAGCTAATTACTTCTTGCAACAATGCACAGTCCTCAACATTTTGTGACATTGGTCCCGCTTGATCTAATGAAGATGCAAAGGCAACTATTCCATATCTAGAACAACTTCCATAAGTAGGTTTTAAACCTACTGTTCCTGTAAAAGATGCTGGTTGTCTTATTGATCCACCAGTATCAGTTCCTATCGTAATCGGTGTCAGCTGGCCACTCACTGCTGCAGCAGAACCACCAGAAGATCCACCTGGTACCAATCCTTTATCAATTGGGTTTTGAACATTTCCATAGAAACTTGTTTCGTTTGAGGATCCCATGGCAAATTCATCNCAATTTAATTTACCAAGCAAAATAGCTCCTTCGTTCCATATATTTTGAGTTACTGAAGACTCGTAAGTGGGAATAAAATTTTCAAGAATTTTACTACCTGCAGTAGTTCTAATATCTTTAGTACAAAAAAGATCTTTTACTGCCATTGGTATTCCTGGGAGTTTTAAATCTAGATTGGGTTTTTCATCAAATTTTTTTGATTTATCAATTGCATTTGAAAAATCTTCAGTGATATAAGAATTTAATTCTTTTGATTTTTCAGAACGATCAACAAAAGCTTTGGTAACTTCCTCAGAGGATAATTTTTTTTCTTTAATATTTTTTACTAATGAAGTTAATGATTGTGAAGTTATATCAGACATTATTCAACAACTTTTGGAACTACAAAAAAATCCTCGTTATCTTCAGGTGAATTTTTTATAATTTGTTCTCTTATATTTTGATTTTTAACNTCATCAGATCTAAATTTTAAAGTTGTTTCAGCAACAGATGTAAGTGGTTCTACATTGTCAGTATCTAATTCATTCAATTTTTCAATAAATTTGAAAATTGAGTTTAAATCACCTGCAAGCTTTTCAGCTTTTTGTTCATCAACTGAAATCCTTGATAGTTTTGAAATATGTTTTATTGTTTTAAGATCAATGCTCATATGGTATTTAAATATGTCGCAAACTATCACTTAAGTTAAAAATATACAATATGATCGCTATTGAAGATTTAAAAAAAAAACAGGCTGAACCCTCTAGATTAATTGGATTAGATCTTGGCTCTAAAAGAATTGGTGTATCAATATGTGATGAGAGGCAATCTATAGCCACCCCCTTTAAGACAATTGCTAAAACAAATACAAATGAGTTAATTATTCAATTAAAAGAGATAATTAATGAGTATGATATTAAAGGAATTATAATTGGCAATCCTCTCAATATGGATGGTTCTTCAGGTAGATCTGCGCAATCTGTTAACGATGTTTCAGCTAATATAGATAAGGCTATTGGTATAGATGTGTGCCTTTGGGATGAGAGGCTTTCTACCGTCGGAGCTTTTAATCTATCTAGCCAACTTGATGTTAATGTGAGCAAAAGAGAAAAAAATATAGATCAAAATGCTGCAGCTTTTATACTTCAAGGAGCAATAGATTTTTTAAACAATTAATACTTGCCATGACATTACTTTATAGTTATAGAGTTAATTTTAATGGCATCTAAAACACATAAAGCTATTAAAATTTCCCAAAAACATTTGTTAGGTATTCAAGATTTATCAATCAATGATGTGAATTTGATTTTAGATGAGTCACAGTCATTCATTAAGCTTAATCAAAGTAAAAATAAACGTTTAAATATTCTTAATGGAAAAACACAAATTAACTTATTTTTTGAACCTTCTACTAGAACACAAAGTTCATTTGAATTAGCAGGTAAACGTTTAGGAGCAGATGTCATGTCAATGAATATGGGAAACTCGGCAATTAAAAAAGGTGAAACTTTAATTGATACAGCAATGACGTTAAATGCGATGCACCCTGATATAATTGTCATTAGACACCAAGACTCAGGAGCTTGTAACTTATTATCTCAAAAAGTTAATTGTGCTGTACTAAATGCTGGTGATGGTCGAAGAGAACACCCTACTCAAGCTTTATTAGATGCCTTAACAATAATTAACCGAAAAAATAAAATTCAAGGATTAAAAATTGCAATTTGCGGTGACATTCTCCATTCAAGAGTTGCAAGATCAAATATTTATTTATTAACTATGCTAGGCGCTGAAGTAAATATTATTGCACCAACAAATTTAATGCCAAAAGAAATTGAAAAATTTGGAGTCAATACTTTTACTAACATGAAAAAAGGGCTTAAAGATTGTGATATAGTAATGATGTTAAGACTTCAAAACGAAAGNATGACTAGTTCATTTCTTTCNTCAAATAGAGAGTACTATGAGTATTATGGTTTAACTCCAGACAAACTTGATCATGCAAAATCAGATGCAATTATTATGCATCCTGGTCCTATGAATAGAGGAATAGAAATCGATACAAGACTGGCTGATGATATTAATAAAAGTGTAATAAAAGAACAAGTAGAACTTGGTGTAGCGGTAAGAATGGCTTGTTTAAAAATATTTTGTGAATAAATGAAAAAACAATATTTTATAAATGCAAATATTATTGATCCTTTTAACTCATTAAATGAGAATGGAGGTTTAATAATATCAGAAGATGGAAAAATTGAAGCTATAGGTAAAAAAGTAAATTCTAATAATTTACCCACAAGGGAAAAACCATTAGATTTGAAAGGTAAATATATCTTTCCTGGACTAGTTGATATGAGAGTTTTTGTAGGTGAGCCAGGCTATGAATATAAAGAAAATTTTAGAACATTAAGTAACGCAGCATTATCAGGTGGAGTAACCTCTGTAGTTACAATGCCTAACACTGATCCAATAATAGACAACGTTTCAATTGTAGATTTCTTAAAAAGAAGAGGAAGAGATAAATCTAAGATAAATATATTTCCTTGTGCTTCTTTAACACAAAATATTGAGGGAACTAACATGACCGAATTTGGCTTGTTAGCAAAAAAAGGAATAATTGCATTTACAGATGGAATTAAAACTATTCAAAATACTAGTTTAATGTCCAGAATAATGAATTCAGCTAAAGACTTAGATTGTTTAATTATGCAACATGCTGAAGACTATCATCTCTCTAAAAATGGAATGATTAACTCAGGTATAATTGCTACTAAACTAGGTTTATCAGGAATACCTGATATTGCTGAAAGAATTATCATTGAAAGAGACTTAGCTCTTCTTGAGAAAAATAAGTGTCGATACCATATATCGCAACTCTCTGCAGCAAAATCAGTCGAAGTAATTAAGGAAAGAAAAAGTGATATAAAATTTACCTGTGGTGTCTCTATAAATAATTTATCTCTTAATGAAAATGATATTGGTGATTTTAAAACATTTTTAAAATTGTCTCCTCCTCTAAGAAAAGAAGAGGATAGAGAAGCACTAGTACAAGGACTGAAAGATAAAACTATTGATGTAATAGTTTCAGATCATAAACCTGAAGATGAAGAGTCTAAACGATTGACTTTTTCACAAGCTGCTACGGGAGCTTCAGGTATAGAAACATTACTATCTTTATCCCTAGAATTATATCATAACGGGTCAGTAAAACTTGAAACCATTATTCAAGCACTTACAACTAATCCAGCAAAAATTTTAAGAATTGATAAAGGAAATCTTTCAATAGGTAATGATGCAGATTTTTGTATTGTTGATCTAAATAAACCATGGATTGTAAAAAAAGAAAATTTAATTTCAAAATCTAAAAATACTTCCATTGAAGACAAAAAACTTCAGGGAAAGGTCACTAATACCTTTGTAAAAGGTAGAGAGTTATTTAAAATATAAAAATGGATTATTTAGTTGTTGGTATTGCCTCATATCTAATGGGTTCTATTCCATTTGGTTTAATTTTAACTAAAATCTTCTTAAACAAAGATATTAGGNANATAGGNTCTGGTAACATAGGTGCAACAAATGCCTTAAGAACAGGTAATAAGCTGATTGGTTATNCAACTTTGATATTAGATATAACTAAAGCTATAATTCCAGTTATTTACGTAAAAGTTAATTTTCCTGAATTAATATACATAGCTTCTTTATGTGCTTTTTTAGGACATGTTTTTCCACTATGGCTTAAATTTAAAGGTGGCAAAGGGGTAGCTACATACGTTGGAATTTTATTTTCTGTAAATTTTTTACTAGGTTTTATCTTTGTTTCAAGTTGGGGAATCATATTTTTAATATCCAGATACTCTTCACTTTCATCAATAATAGGATCTATGTCAGTGCCTATTTATATTCTAATTACTGGCCAGTTAAGTAATGCTATTTTTTTTGGNATAATGTTTATTTTGATCTTCTTCACTCATAGAGAAAATATTAAACGATTGAAAAATAAAGAAGAAAGCAAGACTAAAATTTATTAATTTGACTATCAAAGACTTTTGGGTAGTTTGTTAAATTATGAATCTAGTCATAGTTGAAAGTCCTGCAAAAGCTAAAACTATTAATAAATACTTGGGTGATAATTATACTGTTTTAGCTAGCTATGGACATATTAGAGATTTACCATCAAAAAATGGCTCAGTTGACCCAAATCAAAATTTTAAAATGGAATGGGAGTTGATAGTTTTTCAAAAAAATATTTAAAAGAAATTACTGATGCAGCAAAAGACTCAAGTAAAATTATTTTGGCAACTGACCCAGATCGTGAAGGAGAAGCGATAGCGTGGCACGTAAAAGAATATTTAAATGAAAAAAAACTATTAAAAGATAAAGAAGTTGAGAGAGTTGTTTTTAATGAAATTACTAAAAAGGCAGTGACTTATGGTATTGATAATCCACGCCAAATTGAGCCATTACTTGTTGATGCTTATATGGCCAGAAGAGCTCTTGATTATTTAGTTGGTTTTAATATATCACCTATTCTTTGGACCAAATTACCAGGATCAAAATCTGCTGGTAGAGTACAATCTGTAGCTTTAAAGCTTATAACCGAGAGAGAGCATGAAATAGAGTCTTTTGATCCAGAAGAATTTTGGACATTAAGTATTAATTTTCAAGATAAAAAAAATAAATTGATTACTTCAAGTATTTCTCAATTAAATGGAAACAAAATAGAAAAATTTTCTTTTAAAAATAAAAATGAAATTAATGATGCAATAGAGAGCATTAAAGATAAAAAATTTAATATAAGTGATATTTCATCAAAAATTGTAAATAGAAACCCTTCTGGTCCATTTACAACATCAACATTACAACAGGCAGCTTCGAGTAGATTAGGTTTTGGAGCTTCTAGAACAATGCAAATTGCTCAAAGATTATATCAAGGCATCGAGATTGATGGGGAAACTATAGGATTGATTACCTATATGAGAACTGACGGGACAAATCTTTCTGCTGATGCGATTTCAGATTTTAGAGATTTTATCAAAAGTCAATATGGGGCGGAATATTTACCTGAAAAATCCTTAAATTATTCAGGAAAAAAAGCAAAGAATGCTCAAGAGGCTCATGAAGCTATTAGACCAACTGATATAAGTAGATCACCAGACACAGTTAAAAAATATTTGAGTACAGATCAGCAAAAACTCTATAATTTAATTTGGGGTAGAGCTTTATCATCTCAAATGGAGACTGCAAAATTTGATCGAAATACAATAACAATAACTTCTGAAGACAACCTAACAATATGTAAATCTAGTGGTTCAGTATTGAAATTTGATGGGTATTTAAAAGTGTACCCTAGTCCTAGTAAAGATGAAGATGAAGCAATCTTACCTGAAATGGAAAAAGGCCCAATTAATATTGAGTCACTTATAGATGAACAGCATTTTACTCAACCTCCACCAAGATACTCAGAAGCAAGTCTAGTAAAAAAATTAGAAGAACTTGGAATTGGTAGACCATCCACTTATGCGAGTATTATATCTACTATCGCAAATCGAGGATACGCAGAAATACTTAATAAAAGATTTTTTCCCACTGATCGTGGAAAACTAATATCTGCCTTTTTAGAAAAATTATTTTCCAAATATGTAGATTACAATTTTACCGCAGGATTAGAGGATCAACTAGATGAAATAACAACCGGAAAAGAAAGCTGGATAAAAGTTTTAGAAATGTTTTGGAAAGATTTTAATAATAATGTTTTGGAAGTAAAAGAAAAAAGAACCAGAGAAGTTTTAGATCTGTTGAATGAAAGCTTAGGTACTTTGATTTTTGACAAAGATAAGGATGGAAAAGTTGTTAGAAAATGTCAATTATGTGAAACAGGTTCATTAAGTTTAAAAAATAGTTTTAGAGGTGGAGCGTTTATTGGATGTTCTAATTATCCAGAATGTAAATTTACTAGACCTTTATCTAAAGCAAAAGCAGCAGCACAAGCTCAATTATCTGAACCTAAGTTCATTGGTAAACACGAAAATGGAAATGATATTTATTTAAAGAATGGAAGATTTGGCCCCTATCTTCAATATGAGAAAATGCCAGAGGAAAATTCAATAGAAAAAGTTACAAAGAAAAAAAAGAAAACAAAAAAACTTAAACCTGATGTCAATGAACTTTTAAAAAATGTATCGATACCTAAAGGTTTAGAATTAGAAAATATTGATTTAGAAAAAGCTCAATTTTTATGTTCATTACCTAAATCTTTAGGATTAAATCCTGAAAACCAAAAAGAAATTACTCTAAATACTGGAAGATTTGGTCCATATCTAAAATGTGAAAACAAATCTGCAAGAATTGAAAACATAGAAGAAATATTTTCAATTGGTCTTAACAGGGCAATTACCCTTATCGCAGAGGCAAAACCAGGAAGAATGTCTTCATCAATAATTAAAGATCTGGGAGAGCATCCTGAAGATAAAAAACCTGTTAGAGTAATGAAAGGTCAGTATGGTCCGTATATTAAATATAAGTCTTTAAACGCTACAATTCCAGAAGAAAAAGATCCAACTGAATTAACTATGGAAGAAGCATTAATCCTTATTGAGAAAAGAAAAGAATACGATAAAAATAAGAAAGGTAAAAAAAAGAAAACAAAAAAGAAAACAAAAAAGAATTAAAAAAGTACAAAGAATTTAAAAATATAAACAAAATAAAAAGAGAGAATAATTAATGAACTTTGAGAATAAAATTAAAGAATTAAAGATAGAATTACCTGAAGCTAAAGCTCCTGTTGGTTCTTATGTGGCAACAAAAATTGCAGGAAACCTTCTTTATGTTTCTGGCCAAATATCAATTAACTCAAAAGGTGAGCTAATCAAAGGTAAGGTTGGTAAAGACTTGACTACAGAAGAAGCTTACAAAGCAGCAGAAAGATGTGGGCTAAGTATTGTTGCACAGGTAAAAAAAGCTTGNGATGAAGATCTTTCTAAAATTAAATCTTGCGTTAAACTAACTGGATTTGTTAATTCAACAGAGGATTATACTGAGCAACCAAAAGTAATTAATGGTGCTTCTGATTTAATAGCTTCAATTTTTGGTGATGCAGGAATGCATACAAGAGCAGCAGTAAGCACAAATAGTCTTCCACTAGGAGTATCTGTTGAAGTTGATGCTATTTTTGAGCTAAATTAAATTTTATCTTCCAATACCAAAATATTTAAATCCTTGTGATTTAATCTTTAGTGGAGAAAAAATATTTCTCATATCATAAATTTTTAGATTTTTGGATGGATGTAGTTTTTTAAAATTAATTGATTTAAAATCATTCCATTCTGTGTGTAAAACTACAAGGTCAGATCCCTCAACAGCATCACTAACGGAATTTACAAAATTTACATTCTTAATATTTTTAAATTCTTTTTTAAATCCACTTGGATCATAATATTTTATTTTAGCTCCTTTTTTTGAAAGGAATGGTATCATCTCTAGACTAGATGAGTCTCTCATGTCATCAGTATTTGCCTTAAATGTAACCCCTAAAAAACAAATCTTTTTGTTTCTAACTTTGTTATTGAGTATTTGGCTAATTTTTTTTAAAAGTAATTCTGATCTTAAAGAGTTTGATTTAATAACACTTTTAATTACTGATAAATTTGTTTTAAATTTATCCGCAGTTGCAACAATAGCCTTAGTGTCTTTTGGGAAACAAGATCCACCATATGCTGGACCTGCTCTTAAAAAACGACTTCCTATTCTTTTATCTAAACCAATACCTATTGAAATATCCTCAACATCAATGTTCGTTTTTTCACATAAATTTGCAATTTCATTAATAAATGTAATCTTTGTTGCTAAAAAAGCATTGGCGGCATATTTAATAAGTTCAGCAGCTCTTCGGTTGGTAGATATAAATTTTGCTCCTTTGGATATTAATGGTGAGTAAAGATTTCGTAGCATTTTAGCAGACTTTTTGTCATTAGCTCCAATTACAATTCTATCAGGATAAATAAAATCTCTTATAGCTTCCCCTTCTCTTAGAAATTCAGGATTAGATACTACTGAAAAATTCTTTTTATTTACTTTTTTTGATAATATCTTTTCAATTTCATCTCCAGTTGCAACTGGAACTGTTGATTTCGTTATAATTATTTTGAACTTATTAAAAGTTTTCGATATTGAATTTACTACTGAATATATTTGGCTAAGATCTGCACCGTTTCCATTCTTTTTTACAGGTGTTCCAACACATATAAAAACAATATCTGATTTTTTTACTGAGTCATTTAAATCAGTTGAAAATTTTAATCTTTTATTTTTATAATTTTTAATAGCCAATTCTGCTAATCCTGGCTCATAAATTGGAATTATACCTTGCTTAAGATTATCTATTTTATTTTTATCTCTATCGACACAAATGACATCATTTCCAAGATCTGAAAAACATACACCACTTACAAGGCCGACATAACCTGTACCAATCATGCAAAGTTTCATAATTTTGCAATCTCCTTAGAAGAATTAATATATCCATNCATGCTTCCACAATCTAAATATTTTCCNGTAAAATTATGTGCTATGAATTTTTNATTGTCATTAATTAATAATTGAATAGCATCAGTAATATGGATTTCACCACTTTTACTAGGTTTCAAATTTTTTAGTTTTGAAAAAATATTTNTAGGTAATATATATCTACCAATTACAGCTTTATTGGANGGAGCATCTTTAATATTTGGTTTTTCAACTACACTATNAATTAGATAATCTGTCTTATTTAATTTTTTATCAAGTTTATAGATTCCCCATCTTGAAACATTTTTTTTGTTAACAGTCATACTTGCCATCACTGAGGCTTTGTTCTTTTTATGTGAAGCAATCATAGACTTGGAGCAGTTTTTTTTTATTATAAGATCGTCTGGTAATAACATTAAAAAGTATTCATCTTTAATATATTTTTTAGTTTTAAGAACAGCATCTCCAGTTCCTTTTGGTTTATTCTGATAAACAAATTTAATCATTTTTCTAAATCTTAAGATTTTTTTATACTCCTCAATAATGCGTGGATCTTTTTTCTTAATAATCAAATTTTTATAAAATTTATCATTATAAAAATATTTTTTAATCATCATTTTTCTTTTTGATATAATGAAAATTATTTCNTTAATGCCNGCATCTATGCATTCATTTATTATATATTCTAATCCAGGTTTTCCATTAATAGGTAAAAGTTCTTTTGCAAAAACACTCGTTAAAGGTAGCAGTCGTGTACCTAACCCAGCCAAAGGAATAATAGCTTGTTTAATCATTTAAATGTTTTACTTATTAAATATTTTAATACAAATGAAAATTATATTAAATAACAATATTTTACGTAAAACATTGAAACCTNTTAATGATATTGGTTTTGTACCTACAATGGGTGGTATNCATGAGGGTCANATATCTCTTATAAAAAAATCAATTCANTTAAATAAAAAAACAATAGTGAGTATATTTGTAAATCCAAAACAATTTAATGATATTAAAGATTTCAAATCCTACCCATCTAATATTAAAAATGATTTATCTATTTTAACAAAGATAAAAAAATTAGATTTTTTATATATTCCCAAATTTAGTGATATTTACGAAGATAAAAAANAATCACATATAAGGCTTGAAAAAAAAGACAAAATACTTTGCGCCAAATATAGAAAAGGCCATTTTGAAGGTGTTTTAGATGTTATGAGTAGATTAACAATATTAATTAAACCTAAAAAAATATTTATGGGCAAAAANGATTTTCAACAATTTTTTTTGGTAAGAAATTTTATTGAACAAAAATTTAATACAAAGGTNATAGGATGCAAAACAATCAGAAATAAAAATAAACTAGCATTATCATCAAGAAATTTCTTNCTTAAAAAACAAGAATTAAATGATGTTGAAAAAATTTCTAAATTATTTCTTAATTTGAAAAATAAAATCAAAAATATTAATAATATTAATAGATTTTTACAAAAATCAAAAAAAGATTTTGAAAGATTATTTNAAATTAAAATTGAATATTTAGAGAATAGAAATACAAAAAATCTAAAAATTTCAAACAAATACCAAAAATCAAAAATATTTCTAAGTTATTATTATAAGGGTATTAGATTAATTGATAATTTTTAAGCTTATAAAAAATANGCNCCCACACCTAAGAATGATACAAAACCTATNACATCTGTAATTGTTGTTACAAATACACTGGAAGCAATAGCAGGATCAATATTTATTTTTTTTAAAGTGACTGGAACTAAAATACCAAAGAGTCCTGCTATGATCATAGTTAAAACCATCGAAATTGAAATTATTATTGACAAAGTATTGTCTTGGAACCAAATTTGAACAATAAATGCACTAATAGCTGCAAAAATAATTCCATTTAAAATTCCTATAAAAAATTCTTTTAAAACATTTGATGAAAAATTATTTTCTGTCAAATCATTTGTCGCTATTGTTCTAACAGTTACAGCCAATGTTTGCATTCCAGCATTTCCTCCCATTGATGCTACAATAGGCATCAAAAAAGCTAATACTACCATTTGCTCGATGGTAGCACCAAACAAGCTAATACACCAAGTAGCTAAAAAGGCTGTAAATAAATTTAACAGAAGCCAATTAAATCTTCTTTTAGTTTTAGTTATGACACCATCGGTAATTTCTTCATCCCCTACCCCTGCCAANCTCAATGCATCCTCTTCAGCTTCTTCTTTTAAAACAGTTAAAACATCATCACTCATAATCATNCCAACCAATTTGTTGTTCTTATCTACAACAGCAGCTGAATTTAGGTTGTAGTTCTCAAATAAATTTCCAACCTCTTCTTTATCCATATCTACTGGTATTAGTAATTGAGACTCAGACATAATTGAAAGCATTTTTGTATCTCTAGAAGTTGTTAGTACACGAGACGATGGAACTGTACCAATTGGTTTAAACTCTTCATTAGTAATGAATATTTCTAAAAATTCTTCTGGGAGGTCTTTATTTTCTCTTAAGTAATCAATTGTTTGACCTACAGACCAATTACTAGGAATTGCAGTAAATTCACGTTGCATTATTCTTGCCGCTGTATCTTCTGGATAACTTAAGCTTTCTAATAAAGCAAAACGGTCTTTAGGTGGTAATGAGCTAAGAATGTTATTTTTCTCATCTTCAGGAACATTTTCTAAAATTGATATTGCATCATCTGACTCAAGATTAACTAATATTGAAACTATAGATTCTGATGAAAGATAAGTAATAATCTCTGTCTGAACAGACTCGTTAAGCTCTATGAAAACCTCAGGGTCAATCTTAAAATTATTAAGTTTTATTAGACTTTCTCTATCAGATTGATTTAAGTGTTCGATTATATCTGCAGCATCAGCGGGATGCATTTCATTAAAAGAATTAGTAATGAAAAGAGCATCATTGTTAGCAATTTTAGATGTAACAACTTTTATGTATTCTTTATTGAATTCAAAATTTACTTTTTTATCTTTTATTTTTTTAACTAAAGACATAAATCTACCTATAATTTNGATTGGACTATTAATAGATAATTAAGATAATACAATTTATAAATGAATATAGAGATCAAAAAGTCAGTAAAACCAATAAATTATTTTGATGCAATAAACTTATTAGAGAAGAGATTGGAAGATTTATACAGCAAGAAAGATAAGGAGCTTATTTGGACATTAGAACATAATGAGATATTTACAGCAGGTACAAGCTATAAAGAAAATGAAATTTTAGATAATTCTATAAAACTAATAAAAACTAATCGTGGAGGTAAAATTACTTGTCACGGTCCTGGTCAATTAATCTGTTATTTTGTTATAGATTTAAGAGAAAAAAAAGATATTAGAAAATTTATTACCTGTATTGAAAATACAATTATTGAAACTCTAAAGAGTTATAAGATAGATACTTTTTCAGACAAAGATAATATTGGAATTTGGTATAAAAAAAATCAAAAAATAAATAAAGTTGCAGCAATTGGAGTAAGAGTGAAAAAGTGGATTGCATACCATGGATTTGCAATTAATATTAATAATAATCTAACTCAATATAAAAAGATTATACCGTGTGGTATAAAGGATAAAGGTGTTACCAATTTAGTTAATATTTCTGATAATGACTATTCAAACTTAAATAATTTATTAATAGAAAAATTTATTTCGAATCTAAAAACCTAAGTCTTTTTGTCTTTAGCAATTTTCTAAAATAATCTGGTAACAATGCTGTATAGGTATGTTAACATCATCAATAATAAATTTAATTTGGTATGAATGAAGCATCAAATTTTTGTTTATCCCTTTAGGAGAGTTAGTCAATTTATATTTAATATCACCAAATATGGGTTGTCCTAAAGCATATAATTGTTTTCGTAGTTGATGTTTTCGTCCAGTAATAGGTTTAAGTTCAACTAGACTTGCCTCAGAATTTTTATCTAAAACTTTATAAATTGTTTTTGCTTTTTCAATGATTTTTTTATCTCCATCATATCGAATAAGATCATCATTCCACTCTCCAGAGTCTTTATTTAATTCCCCATGACAAATAGCCAAGTATGTTTTGTGAACTTTACGCAACCTGAATAAAGAGGTTAATAATTGTGCTGCCTCTCTAGTCTTAGCCATTATAAATACTCCAGAAGTATCTTTATCTAGTCTATGAACTGAATATGGTTTGGTTCCTTGAAAAATTTCACTTTTAGCAAAAATATCTACTAGATTCTTTTTTGATTTTGTTCCACCTTGTACAGAAATTCCTGAGCTTTTATTTAATACTATAAAATTTTCATTATTATCTATAATTTGATCTTCATTAGATTTAATAATTTCACGAGATGGTTCAAATTTAATTTTTTTTTGAATTATAGTTTCTTTAAAATCTAAATTAAAAAAATCTACAACATCATTAGTCTTAACTTTTGATGAACTTTTAATCTTTTTTTTATTAATCTTTATTTTGCCTGATCTCAGGTATTTTTCGATTAAACCTTGAGGTATCTTGCCAATTTTAAGCCTTGTCCAACGATCTATACGCATATCATTACACGTTGAATCAACGGTGAATGACTTTTTCATGATTTAAAAATTATGCTGTTGCTTGTTTCTTTTCTTCAGCTTTTGGGGTTTCTTTACTAATATCTTTTTTGGGCTTATCAATTCTCTTAGCTTCAACATCTCTGTCTACAAATTCAATAATAGCCATTGGTGCATTATCGCCATATCTGAACCCTGCTTTTATAATTCTAGTATATCCACCGTTTCTTTTTTCATATCTTTTTGAAAGAGTTTTTTTTACTTTATTTGCAGATTTTATATCTTGAAGTTGAGAAACTAACATTTTTGTAGTTTGTAATGTTTCTTTTTTACCTAAAGTAATAATTTTGTCAGCTTGAGGTTTTAAAAATTTAGCTTTTGGCAAGGTAGTTTTGATTTGCTCATATTTAATTAAAGAATTTAACATATTCTTTAAAAGAGCCTTTCTATGTTCAGAAGTTCTATTTAACTTCTTATTTGCCATTCCGTGTCTCATTAGATAGCTTCCTCTAATTTTTTAGACATTTCAGCGATATTATCTGGTGGCCAGTTTGGAATTTCCATTCCTAAGTATAACGACATTCCAGTCAAAACTTCTTTGATTTCGTTCAAAGATTTTCTTCCAAAATTAGGTGTTCTAAGCATTTCTCCTTCAGATTTTTGAACTAAATCACCAATATAAATTATATTATCATTTTTAAGACAATTCATTGATCTAACTGAAAGCTCAAGTTCATCAACTTTTCTTAATAAATTCTTATTAAACTCTGGTTCAGTAGATACTTCTTTTACAGGAGCTTCAACTGGCTCATCAAAATTGACGAACATTTTTAGTTGGTCTTGAAATATCCTTGCTGAATAAGCTACAGCATCTTCTGCAGAAATTGAGCCATTCGTTTCAACTTCCATTATAAGCTTATCATAATCTAATGCTTTACCTTCTCTAGCGGTACTTATTGAATAAGATACTTTTTTTACTGGACTATATAATGAGTCTATAGCAATTAAGCCTAATGGTGGCTCTTCAGGTTTATTTAAGTCGGCAGGAACATAACCTTTTCCCGTACTTACATTCATTTCCATATGGAAATTTGTATTTTCATCAAGATTACATATTACAAGTTCAGGGTTTAATATCTCTACATCTGCAACTTGAGCAATATCAGAAGCTTTAATTTCACCTGGGCCTTTTGCATCTAATATTAGTTTTTTTGTTCCTTCTGAATTACTTTTTAATGCTAAAGATTTTACATTTAAAACTATATCCGTAACGTCTTCTCTTACACCCTTAATAGATGTAAACTCATGTAAAACACCATCAATTTGTATAGAAGTTACAGCTGCACCTCTTATTGATGATAGTAAAATTCTTCTTAGGGAATTACCTAATGTTAGTCCGTAGCCTTTTTCTAAAGGCTCAGCTATAATTTTCGCATGAGTTAA
>JGI26273J51734_10000964_pt1 | contig 15356 bp, 25 predicted proteins | sample SaaInlV_125m_DNA_FD_51734 | JGI IMG/M metagenome (IMG submission 51734) | reverse complement strand
AAAATTAGCATTTATTTTTTAAATATACAATCACCGCTACGAACAGCTACTGGTTTACCACCGCATTCCTCTTTGCGGTTTGGTTGAAGAAGATAAGTGTTAACATGGAAAGGACCGACATTGCCGGCTTTTGTTACTGGGGCATAAGAACCCTTAAAGCATTCAGGGGGTGAGCACTCGGGACCCAAATCAACATGGGGGTTCTTATCAGAAAAAACTTTATCAAAATCTGCACCTTGCAACATTATTTATTATTACTATATTTTTTTTTCCCACCATAAATTAAATGTATATCAATACTCTCAAACAAAGTGAGACCCCTCTGAATAAACTGTTCTTTTCGGAGTTCAATACAAATTTAATCCAGCGGGGGATAAGACAACATGTCAAAAATAAAAGTGGAATTGCCATTGACTATCAAAACATAAATGATGTGTTTGTAATTATGAGAACAGTTTTTATCAATAACTCTGGGGACCCATATGAAAATGTTGAGGCCCAAGTTCGTATGATGAACGAACAAGTTTTAGAAGCTGCCTATGACCAGATTCAAACTGGTATGTCTCAGTTCATTAACTACAACAAGGGTTTAGATTCATTAACTACCCCCCTTGCTAAACCAATGAGCACCTCAACAACAGGGTTGAAAATCGAAGATGCCAAGGACAACATAGGTATAAAGTTTTAGGTCTCTAAAATATTAAGATGACAACTTCTTTGAATTATTATAAGGACGAAACAAAAAAAGTATGTAAAACCAAGGGGTGGGATAGGGTGAATATAGACAAGGTATGGTTATTATTGTCTGAAGAATTTGGAGAATTGGCTTCAGCAATTAGACAACACCAAAGAACCTTTAAAAAGACTGGCCTGAAAAAAGATAGAGGTACAGATGTCACAATGGAATTGGGGGATGTATTCAGTTATTTATTTCAACTTGCACACATGTTAGATATAGATTTGGATGTAATGTGGGAGCTCCATAAAAATAAAATGGTCACCAAGAGATACAATAAAAAATCTAACGCTAATACAAAGGAAGATGAGTAAGCATATGATATCAGACCAGAATACTATAAATGATATCAACCCTTTTGTGTTGATTGATTTTTCTCTTCCTGGTTCCGCTGGTACACCACATTCATTTTCCCCATATAAAAAACCAATTGAACAGGTTGAGACAGAAGAGCCAAGTGTTGCGTGTAAGCTTCACCGGAAAGTGGGGGGAGCCAACTTCTGCGAGGATCCCACTGCGAATTGCCCAATGTCTAGAATTGTGCTTCCAGAGCGAGTAATTCAGTATGAAGACGGTTCCGTCAATACTGATTTATGCGCTGATGGTGAAAGCATCGCGAAGAGACAACAAGAAGAAAAAGAAAGAAAAAGACGAATTAATAATATATTATTGGTCATCTGCTTTATAATCCTTGTATATCTTTTAGTACTTTAAACATTTTAATAAGACGTTTAGAACTATCTGCACGCTCAATCAAATCAGGTAAATGTTCCTCGCAAAGTGAATTCAATAAACTCACTTGCCAAGAACTTTCTGAATCAATGAATGGTGGAACAAAGGTTGGTTCAATAATTTTAGATGTATGGAGGACTCTAACCTTTGTATGGAAGCTTGGGTCATCCTTTATTATGTTTTCGAGGGCAATATTAGCCAAACGTCGTTTAACCTCTAGGGTTTGCTTTACCATTGTCGAAAGAAATTGTTCGTATGGTATTGTAGACTTCTTAAATGAAAGTTTTTGCCAATCACCGATTGGTTCGGTTAAAAAATAATCAATAAATCTTTTGTAACCCTTGTCACTTTCTTCATATTCGCCTACATATCGGATGTACTCAAGTTCGACATGAGTGTGTCCGTCGTCAATGTCAGTCACGACAAGGGCTTTCTTTATAAACGAGAGACTCATGTACTTATAGTTTGTATCTTCTCTTTAAACCTATTCATGTCATTCTCTATCTCATGTTGGGTATTAGGGCAATCATGCATCTCACAATACATACATAATACACATACTTTCAACGAACATTGACCACATTTCTTAACTTTACAATTTCGTCTACAATTGTCACAACGACCCATTAAAATAATAAATGTTTTTTGATTACCTAAGTTTTACGCATTCTTTATAGCCTTAATTCACACAAGGCCCCTCTGTATGTATCACAACATCGCTAATAACACTTTCTCTTATCTTCTGACTCTTGATGAGTTTAGGGAAAGATACCCCGAAGAGTTGAAACCATCATGGATTAAAATTACTACAATTACGATGGTCTCAAAATATATGCATGAAATTGATATTCCCAAACTCAAGGAAGTATTCAAGAATAAAATCATTAATATCGACATGGAAAACTCAAAAGAAAAAAATACTTTCAAATGGTCAATGAAACCCACTACATTCTACAACCAAATTACTTTGGTATATACAGATGATTTCAGTACAAAATCAATCAAAGTGTTTCCAAATGGCAGTTTACAAGTGGCTGGTTGTAGTGACCTGTTTGATTGCAAAAGAATTATTTCTGAACTTTGTTTGATATTTGAGAAATATCTTGGTACAACTTCAGTCGCACCTATTGATACTTTCAGGGTGGTCATGATAAACTCAAACTACTCTCTCAATTACAATATTAATCTCATGAAAACGGTGGCACAATTTGAAAAATATCCAGACATCTTCAAAGTTTCTTTTGAACCCGACAGGTATTCTGCAGTAAAAATTAAATTTAAACCAGCAGAAGAAATGAAAGAAATTACTGTAAGTATTTTTGGAACAGGAAAAATTATCATCACTGGTGCAGAGACCCTCAAGGAAATTGTTTATGCATACAATATTATTAATGAAAACATAAATGAAGACCCGGAAATAAGAAATTCCAAATCCCAAGTTACAGAACTTTTTGATACTTTCATTGGATACAAAGTAAAAGATTTGGTCAGTATCTTGGAACAGAGAAATTTCAAATCTTGGCTCGCCACTGGAAATAATCTTCAAATTAATTTCTAGATACGTAATAAATGTCTCAGCGCATGGGTCAAGCCGATGGGAGGTGCTTTTCAATTGCCACCTCCGCAAAACTTTTGAATAATTATATCATGCAAAAGAACAACATTGCCTACAGTGACAACTACTCTTACCGTAAATTGTTGCAAACCCAAGGACCAAATGCCTTGAAGGTTGTCCAAGATCAACAAAAGACTCGTTCACCAAACCGTATCACAGTGTGTGACAAACCACTTTTGAATGTGTCAAATATTTACTAATTCTTTTGATTTGGTAAATTAAGATGACACCCTGTTGTTCCATATGTCTTGGAGAAGTCAGGGAAACTCGGTCGAATAAACCCACAAGATGTGGTCATTTATTCCACGGAGAATGTCTCAAGAAATGGAAAGAAAAGGGAAAGAATACATGCCCCATATGTAGAAAACTTATAGATGTATCAACCTATAATGTAACTATAAAAATTGAAAATAATATAACAGGTCTCACAAGCGAATCAAATGTTGATCCAGAAGTTTTAGATAATATCGTAGATATGTTTGAAATAGGATTAGAATTTGAATATAGGATTGACATTGAGGCCCTTTTTGCGGACATCGGGACTATTCTTTCCAATGACCACTCCCTTGTTCTTGACACAGAAGCTACTGCAGTATAGCTTATAATTTAACCCAGGGTAATCACGGGATGCAAACCTTGGATCAACAATACGCTTCCCTTTTGCATCAGTAAGCAATGGACCAGTAGCCCATCCACGCTTGTGAGCAAAACCATTTGCCTTGAATTTCATTACTTTTCCAGGCTTTAATGGTCCAGCCTTCTTCACCCTAGACACTGGCACATTAAAGAACTTTGCAATCTTCTCATATGTATCACCTTTCTTTGGTTTGTACTCAACAGATCCATACTGACGGTAAAAATGGAAATCACCACTGTTAAATAAGTTTCTTCCAGAGGAGGGAGCAACAAACATCATAGATTTGAAGAAACCAGGACGACACTTCATATCAGCTTTAGTTTTATACACACTTGAAGGGTTGTTTGATTTAACACCAACAGGTAATTTACCACAAGCCTTAATTGGACCGTAGTTATTGTTTCTCATACCACTCTTGTTTCCAGGAGAACTCTTTTGGGTTCTAAAATTTGAATAATCATTAAAAGCGTAATCATAGCAATTATTGGAACGGATTCCCTTTTTACTTCCCCATTTTTTTTCACTATACACAGGTTCTGAACCGCTCAAGGGAAGTCCCTTGACCTTACGACCAATTACTCTTTTCTTGGAATTATTATTATTTTTATTATTGTTTGTGGTAGGTTTAGCTTTAGCCATCTTATAATTTACCCAGAAAAAAATATACATAAATTATAAAATGATTAAGGATCTTGTCAAGACCAAGAACGCTTCTGATGCCCTCACTGAAATTTTGATTTTGTTGCTCTCCATTCTCATCAGCACACTCATCCTCCGACTCCTTTGGAACAACGCGTTGGTTAAGCACGTCTCTGTATTGAAGCCAATTAAGTCTTTCGTTGATGCGCTCCTCCTCTCCATTGCGCTCACCGTTCTCCGAGGTGTTTAAATAATTTATCACCCCCAAAAAGTATAAAATATATATGTTAAGATTAATTCAAAAATCTTAAGATATTATTTATTTAACGACGTGATTTATAATACACAGCCAACTGAATAAGTCGCTGTTTAACAAGTTTCTTCTCATCTAGTGTAAACATCCTTGTCATTTGAATTACATTTCTACGACGCATTATATTGTTTACATTGTTTATTGTAAAATTACTATTCTCTATAATATATTCACCAAGCATATTGAATATATTTCTCGCAACGGTATTTGGAGTAGAAAGTGCATTATTTGCTTTTCTTTTTTTACCAATACCCGACATATATTATATAAAAGGATTATTATCACGAACAATGAATCCATTCCTTTCTAAACTATCTGAAAGTTCAGATGCATATTCCCAATCACCCATATCCATTGCTCGCTNATAACATAAACGCATCCTAGCAATTGAAGGCGTCATTTTAGTATGACACGGGTTTATCACTTCTATATTTTTATGCTTATAAATATCTTCATATACAACTTTTCTTATGTGAAAACGTTTATAAGAATACAAATTTTGGTTGTAATTCATTTTACCTATTTCATACTAGTCTCATAACTTTAAACCTCAGTGTAACCAACCTTCTTGGTTCCATCTGGGAACTTTATACCTGGGTATCCTGGCAAATCCTTGCACTTTTCAGGTTCCTTTTCACAATCCACAAATTCATATGGGATTTTCTTTTGCTTCATATAATCAAGTTGTTTCCTAGTCCANCCACATGACATTGTCCCGTAGACAATATACTTATCTTCTTCCTTTTCAACTTTTTTATTCTTTGGAGAGTTTTTGGGCTTTGTGCTATTTGGAGCCTTCCACAAAATATATCCATTTACGGCAACCAAAAAAAGAACGGGGAACATGTTATATATTGATAATTGGATATTTTTTTTCAAGTGCCTCACACATTTGCTTTATAGTTTTTCCCTTGTAATCAACCTTTTTCTTTTCTAAAACTTTTTGTAATTCAGCTTTCTTTAGACTAGTACACAAACGACCTTTGACTTTAAATCTACCCTTTTTATCTTTTGTGAATGGAATAAATTCAAAGCCCTTGGGTTCATTAAATGTTAATTTCTTTGAAATGTTTTGTTGTTTTTTAGAAACTTTAGCAGCTTTTTTAAGGTCTTGTGTTCTATATTTTTTAATGGCATTGGTCACACTTGCACTCTTACTTGCCGCATCGGCTTTCTTCTCTTGAGATTTTGAAATTTTATTAATATTTTTTGTTGCCCCCTGTAAAATTCTAATTTTTGTATCTCTCCTTGCATCTAGTGTTTTGGGACCTGGTTTCTTTTTGTCTTTTGTCATTTTGATCTGTTTTGATAAATTATAACCCCCGTGTTTATATTTATTTGATGCTACATGCTGTAATAATTTTTCTATAGTTTGATCTACTTTAGTCCTAACCTTCTTTTTTGTGAAATATGGATTTTTCAATATAGTTTCAAAACTTGGTAATCTGTGTCTTACATTTCCACGAAGTCGGTGATTCTTAACAAATGGTGTTTCTTTACCCAAATAAATACCTGGGAATACCTCTGTAATCATACGCACAGTTTCAAGGAATGGTATGGCGTGACCAAATTCTAAGTAGAGAGAATTGAATAAAAAGTGTACATCATACAATGGGTGTGAATCCTTTACAATACCATAATCAGCAAAATCTCTTGGGTGTCTTCTTTGATACTCATTTGGTAAAATGTCACAATCTGAAAAGGCAAAATCGTGCATGTAAGACATTATCCCGACATTTTCTTTTAAAATTTTAGTTTTACCCATATTATATTCACTGTATCCTNTAGTTTTACCTCTNTTTGTAACTAATANATTACCGGGGTGGAGATCAAAATGTCTAAAACCTTTTAACTGTTTTTGAGCATTATATAAATTTACAAGAATTTGTGTTAATATAGATTTTATACTCTTTTGGAACTCGATTGCAGATTTAGTTGTTTTTGATTGTAATAACCTTCTCAAATAATTTCGTAAATCACCACCATCAGCATATTCATAATAAATTATATTTCTTTTTCCATATGAATCTTGACAATAACGAAGAGCATAGGGTTTAGGAACATTAAACCCTCTTTTATACATCAATTTCAAAACTGTGTATTCGTGAAGTAGATCATCATCTCTCCCCTTTGCGGTTTTCACTGCAAAGAAATGATCATCTCCCGCATCATATACACGCACTGTACCATACACACCAGAACCAATTTTACCATTTGATTTGGAACCTGGTTTTTTATTACCTAAAATTGCTTTAACTACNGCGGNGGGNTTACATGGATTAACGANTNGGGCATTTAAAATTGTAGAAATTTTCTTTTCAATTACATTCTTATTTTTTTCTAGGGATGCATATTCATTTTGACTGATAATCTTTGAATTCAAAGTCGCCATATTACTATAGAGTACGAAATTTATTCTTCATACTCCTCGTCTTCGTCAACAAATTCATCTTCAGCCTGAGTTTCAGAGGCACCATCAACGCCAACAAAGGCAAATGATGGAAGCTTAGCAGAAGGCTCCAACAATGCCTGTTGAAGTCGCACCGTAACTCCAAATTTGTTATCAATAAACCAAATTTGAACAAAGTCAACGATACAAGTGACCTTACTGCCCTTGGTAATGGTATCAAGGCCAACTCGCTCACGAGAAGTACTGTAAGCCTCAGGAACAAAGTCACCAGTTGAAGATGTCAAAATCTTGAGCTTCACAGTGTCAGGGTATGGCTCCTTGCCTGGTCGGACCAAGGGCTTGTAGAGTGCCTCGCGGCAAACCGCTTCGTTGAACTTTTTGCCTAGCCATTCCTTGGAGTTTTCTACGACAGTTTTGATAATAAGATCGTCAAGTTGTGTAAGTTTTTCGCGGAGTTCCATTGCTTCGGTGTTATCCGTGTCAAGGGAAAGATCGAGAGAATACGAGGTTTTACCAGTGTTTTCATCTGTGTAGGTGCTTAAGCCGTAAGGGGATCTGAGCTTGGGGAGTTGAAGGTAAAGCTTCTTGTCCGAGACGTTAAGGTAAACAGCCTTACCGCCGCTCTTGTTCTTACGGAGCTTAGAAAAGCCCACGGCTTCAATGTCAAAGTTTTTGTGGGGAGTAATTTGTAGCGCCATGGTTGTGATTGTGTTATATGTATACTAGGTGGATTGACTTTAAGTGTCTTATTTTTTTCTCAATGTAGACTATACAGAAATGGGTCTCTTTAAGGACTGTGGCTGTGGATGCAAAGGCCAAAAACAACAGCAAAAATTTATGGCTTCCCTATTGGGTGCTCTTATATTCTATGTAGTAGCCAGCCCCGAAGCCTTCAGACTCGTCCGAAGCATAGTCGGAAAGTGGGTTGCTACACCAAATGGATCTCCATCTCCAGGAGGTCTCCTTCTTCACACCTTGGTTTTCCTCCTCATTGTTTGGGGTACCATGAATATTAAGGCTGAATATATGGAAGCTGAAGCCGAGGAAGAAATGGAAGAAGAAGTAGTTGAAGAGGAAGAAGTGATGGAAGAAGAAGTTGAAGAGGGAGAAATGGAAGAAGAGGAACCAGCTTCTGCGGAAGATGGGGATGAAGGTGCCGAAGTTACAGAGGAAATGTCAGCTGAGGCTGACGAAGAAGTTGGTGGGGAAGAAACCGACCCAGAACCAGCGTCTCTCCTCGACGATGACGCCGATGCTTCAGAAATGGAATCCATGCCAGTGGATGGAACTTCCCTTACAATGTCTTCTCCAGAGGGTGAAATCATTGATTCTTGCACTTTGTCATCTGGTAAAAAACTTGTTATTAGACAGTAAGAAAGATGGCTAAAACAGTTGAACCATTGCCAACAGTTTTGATTGGTTATGCTTTATACGCACTTGTTATATTCTATTTATACAAGGTTTTCACTTTATCCCTCATAGATGAAAAACCAGTTGAAAAGGCTGCTTTTTTCTTTTTAGAGGACACAAAAATTCTTGAAAAAGAAGAACCTGCAGAACCAATTGCGGAAGATTTATCATGTTCAATCAGAGATCAGCCAGCGTACGGATTTGATGGAATTGAATTCAAAGATGTAAGAAATGTTAAATGCAACGATTGTCATAATTATGTTTATAAAGACGGTGAAACATGTAGCCCTTATAAATACAACAGTGATGAGGGTTATTGTGAAGTAAATAAAAGTGTCTCGGGATTATGCCCCTTCTAATAAACGAGCAAGTCTTCCCTGCTCTTTGTTAATAAACACCGTCAATACAGTATAATCTCCTATAATTTCAACAAGACCATGATGTTTTGTTTTTTGTGATTTGTGAACTTGGCACACCTGACAAAAATCAACCGTTACTTTTTTAGCCTTGGGAATACAACTGTATTTAACAGCTAAAGCCGCTGCATCTCGTTTTGTTTGTTCATCCACACTTGTAGAACATATGACAATGTGGGAACCAGCAACATTTGAGACATGCATCCAATGATGAGAAGGATCAGCATTCAATGTCAATGTGTCATTCTCTTTTGCATTACGACCAATTAAAATTTTTGTTCCGTTTTGGGAGATACACTCTTTCATTTTATTAAAATAAATTGTAATTTCTAAATTAAAAATCTTCATCAAAGACAATATCACCCTCATCCTCTAACTTACCATAATCCCCAACTCTCTTTTCAAAAAAATTAGTTTTTCCATCCAAACTTAAATTTTCCATGAAATCGAATGGATTATGAACCTTCCAAATAGGTTTGTACCCAATTTGTTTCAAGAGGCGGTCAGCCACATATTCAATATATTGGGACATCATATCAGAATTCATTCCAATAAGCTTGCATGGCAATGATTCAATAATAAATTTCTTCTCCAAAGTCACAGCTTCTTCAATGATTCGGTGAATCTTTTGTTCTGGGGGGCGATGCTTTAACATGTTAAAAAGTTCAACAGCAAATTCCAAATGCATTCCCTCGTCGCGAGAAATCAATTCATTACTGAAACACAAACCTGGGAGTAATCCACGCTTTTTGAGCCAGTAAATAGCACAGAAACTACCCGAGAAAAATACACCCTCTACACAAGCAAAGGCAAAGAGGCGTTCAGAAAATTCAATTTCATTGTTAAAATAACGCTCTGCCCATTTAGCTTTTTGTTTAATAGATGGAATGTTCTTAATCGCATTAAATAATTTTTTCTTTTCTTTTGGTTCCTTAATATATTTATCAATTAACTTAGCATATGTTTCACCATGTACCATTTCATTATGACATTGGTAAGCATAAAATGCCTTAGCTTCCATAATTGTAACTTCATCCATAAAGTTAGTGTTAATATTGTCATAAACAATGGTATCTGAACCAGCAAAAAATGCCAACACATATTTTACAAAATGACGCTCATCGTCACTCAACTTATCCCAGTCATCCATATCCTTACCCAAATCCACTTCCTCGGCTGTCCAATTAGACATCTGCGCTTTTTTATAAAGTTCCCATAACTTGGGGTACTCTATTGGAAACATGGCGTACCTGCGGTTTGATTCGTCTAATATGGGTTCAATATTTACCAAATAGTCATAAAAATCATGGAATGTTCCCATGTATTTTCCATTCATGACAATGTGGGGATATCCATGAACACGTTGTCCTAGTAACGAAGAAACTTCATGGAGGGGCATTTCAATCTTTTCATAATCCATACCCGCGTTGGTACATAAGGTCTCTGCTTGNTCGCAATAGTGACATCCAGCCTTGGAATAAATGGTGACCGCCATCTCGTGTAATAAATATCCTAAATATTTTTTGTCCTGAAATTTTAAGCATGTTAGTGAATGATGAGATAAAACAAAATGAAATCATAAAGGTATTGGTATTAGTTGAAGAAGAGGACTTAGAAATAGAATCATATGCGATTGTTCAGGACAACAGGGGAGATTATTTAGAAATTAGATACTTAGAAGAAACGAATAGAATATATAAGAGTGCCCCAATCCACTCTTATAGTGATAAAATAGATATTATACGATTTGACTCCGTAGCCGAGCACCACCCAGGTATAAATGAATTAACTGATATTGATATGCAAAAAGTAGGGGATAATATGTATGCATATTTGGATGAAATCGATATAGACGAAGATAGTGATATAATTAGCATTTATGAGGACGAAGAAGACTACGAATTAGATGATTTTGTTGTTGAGGATGGAAATGAAATAATGGAAAGGCCACCAGACCACAGAGAAATTGACGAAGAATGGAATAATTGGAACCCAGTTTCTCCAGGAGCCTTGCGTTTTAAACAAACCATTGATATGATTGAATACCATGTAAATCAAAAAAATGATGAAAATGCGTTCAAATAAGACCTAAGTTTTGTTGAATTAACGTACAACTCAAACCGAAACTAATAATGGATTTAGATCAAATTTGGACGCATGTTGATGCGTTGCTAGCTCCCAAACAAACACAAAAAACGGTTCAACAATTCGTATGTACTAGTTGCAACGGCACCAAAGTTTATGGCGCCGACAATCTTCCCGTCTGTTCTTCATGTGGACTTGTAGATAAATATTATATAGATGAATCTGCAGAATGGACAAGTGGTATTTCAGACGAGGGCGTGGTCAGTGACCCAGCTCGATGTGGAAACCCTAACGCAAACCCAGAACTCTTTTCAAATGATTGGGGGAAGGGTACAATCATAGCAACTAAGAATTCTTCATACAAAAACAAACGAATGTCAAAAATTAACTTTCACATGTCTATGAATCACAGGGATAGAGCACTCTTTCACGCTTACAAAGATATCGAACAGGCAGGACAAGTCCTTCCACAAAATATCTTACAAAATGCCAAGATTCTCTATAAAAAATTCAACGATCAAAAACTCACAAGAGGGAATGTTCGTCTTGGAATCAAGGGAAACTGCTTACTCTATGCGTGTAGAATTGCAAAAATTCCAAGAACTACAAAAGAAATTGCAGACATGTTCAATATTCAACCAAAAGACATTAGTAGAACAGCTCAGATTTTCAAGGATACTATCATGGGTGAAACAGAAAAGAATTATGTGACAAAACCAATCAATGTGCTCCAACGCCTACTTAATTCATTTGATGTCTCAAGNGAAGAAAGATTTGGTTGCGTTAAAATGTGTAATAAATTGGAACAATGCCCAGAACTTATGAGCAAAACTCCAAACACAATTGCAACAGCGGTCATTTATAACATATTATCACATAGAATTAGCAAAGCCGAGGTGTGCGAAACTTGTGAAGTGTCCATACCCACGGTCAATAAAATAGAAGCAATTATCAAAAGATACTTAGAGGTTTAATTAGAAATTTATGTATTATGTCCGAGAAAAAACCAGTCAAACTTTTCCTAGCAACTCCGTGTTATGGTGGTCTATGCTTGGAAAAGTATATGACCTCCCTTGTCCGCCTTCAAATTCTCTGTATTCAAAAGGGTATTCTCCTAATGATTGATACAACAGAAAATGAATCACTTGTTCATAGAGCTCGCAACGTCGCAGTTGGTCGGTTTATGCAAAAAAGTGACGCAGACTACTTCCTTTTTATTGACGCAGACGTGGACTTTCAACCAGAATCAGTTGTTCGCCTCATCGAAGGAGGACACGACATCTCTTGTTGTGTGTATCCCAAGAAGGTTGTTATGTGGGACCAAGCCGTTCAAGCCATCAAAAATGGAGACGATGAAAACAAGAATATGGCAATGCTCTCCTCAAGTCTCGTATTGAACTTCAAACAAAGACAATGCGCCGTTGTAAATGGCTTCGTGGAAATCCTAGATGGACCCACTGGATTTATGATGATTAAACGACAAGTTTTCAAAGACATGGAGGAAAAATACCCTGAACTATGGTGTAAAAATGATCACCAAAACAGAGACTTTGATGACTACCATGCATGCTTTGATTGCATGATTGATCCACAAAATAAGCGTTACTTGTCCGAGGACTACGCATTCTGCCGAAGATGGCAACAGATGGATGGAAAGATTTATGCAGATGTCCACGCGACAATGGGGCATGTCGGAAACCTTCCATTCTCTGGATGCCTCAAAGATAGGCTTAAAAACTAAATACTTGTTATATTAAATGAAGCTTGCCACCATCATTGTTACTCGTTCTAAATCATGCCATGTTAAGACCCTACATACTATTCTCCAATTGAATATCAAATGTATTCAAAAAAATTGGGAACAGAGAATTCTTTTTGTAAATGACGACCCTTATGAAAAGGCTGATATGATTGAAAAAACTCTAAAGGAATATGATCGAACACTATTCGTTGATTTTGGTATTCAAATGGACCACGCCTCCCTAGACAAGGTTCTTGATAAAATGGAAGGCGTTGGTGTAATGGTATTCCCAGGTGTCAAAGAAGGTATTGACTGGGATATGTTTAAGGAAAAGATCAAATCTGATTCACAAGAACCCGTCGCCCAAATGGGACTATTCTTTGATACAGATGTATCAAGAGAAATAACTGAAGATGTATACACTGTTAAAAACACCGAAGCTCGCTGTTGGGTTATCAACTGTAAGAACTTAACAAAGTCAATTCGTGATAAGAAAACAGGTAATTATAAAATAAGTCCAAGAATGTCAACAATGTTTGAGAAGTTTTCACAATGTGGAACTAAAATTCATGCATTTGTAGNAGCTAAGTTGACGATGACTTATGGACACGAGTGTCTCGCAAATATTCTTCAAACAGCGGGGGTCAGGTCATCGGGACCACAAGCTTAAAAATTTAATTCATATTTTAATACATATTTACACATGTTTGTAGAGAGAAATACTCCACTTTACAAACATGCGTTGTATCTTATGCGCGAAGCATGGGGGACACAGAAATCTCCAAATGTTTTTCCCGGACCCCAACCTATTTCTATTGAAAGAAAACATATGCCACTCCTCAAAAAAAATAATTATGTCGTCTGTGAAAAAACCGATGGAGTCAGACACATGCTTTTGATTTTTACTTTTGAGGGAAAGAAAGTTTCTGTTCTCATTAACAGGGCCTTGGATGTCATGGAAACAAAATTAAAATTTCCAAAAACTTCTTTCGATGGAACACTCTTAGATGGGGAACTCTATGAAGATAAATTCATGGTATATGATATTCTTGTTGATAAGGGAAAAAATATTGGACATTTATTTTTTCTTGAGAGGTTGGAACTCATGGAAAAAGTAATTAAATCTACTATTTCTATGAAATCAGATGCAATCAAAATAAAATTAAAAAATTTTCATCTCATGCAAGATTTTGAATATTTCATGAAAGAGTATCTACCATCTGTTCAACAAAAAGTTGATGGATTAGTATTCACACCAATTAATGAACCAATCAGAATTGGAACACATGAAACCCTATTCAAGTGGAAAGAAAGAGATCATAATACCATTGACTTTTTAGTGCATTATGATCACAGTGGACAATGGCAACTCAAAATACAAGAAAAAGGAAAACTCTTGTGTGAAAGTGTCATATCAGATAAACTCTTAGACACAAGTTGGTTAGAAGACGGTATGATTGTGGAATGCCAATACATGGTTAATAATACTCCCATGTATTGGAAACCGTTGAAACAGAGAACAGATAAAAAACACCCAAACAATAGAAGAACTTTTTACAGAACTTTAGTCAATATCAAAGAAGATATTAAGATTACTGAATTTTTGTCTTATACATAAGAACATAATAGTCCCCACGAGTAGGAAATTTTTGTAATTTTGTTGTAGCTATATCATCATTCACATGCCATTNACAATTCTCCTTTGACAAAAATACATAGTGCCCCGAATATTGAACACCAACATGAATAACTGCGCCAACCAATTCAAAGTTTTCATCCTCGTCAATTATTTCCAAACCGTTTGTTTTAGCATCAAAGGATATCATAAAAATTTCGGGNAACTTTTTTATTATACTTCTTCTTGTCGCCAAATTATATTTATTTCCCTCATCATCTATATATCCCTCAATTGTATTCCACTTTCTACTCTTTTTTAACATATCCAATAATTTACCTCTTGTCTCAGCTTCCAATATATGCATTGAGAATTCTTCTTTGGATATATTTTTTCCAGTTGGGAATATAACTTCATTCTGTTTTACTCCGTAAAATTTTCTTTTAAAATGTGGTAATTCTTTTTCGAGAATATCAATTATAGATAATATACATTCTTGTGCGTCATGTTCCTCCCTAGATGTAAAATTAGGAAACCTCTTCCTCAACAATTCAAGAAGAGGTCTAGGATCAATAATGTTTACATCTGGGTTATTCATCGCTTTCACTAAACGAAAAAATAATTCAGTAAATTCACAAGGTCCATTGTAATCATAATTCTTCAATTCGGGGCATGCGACTAATATTGATTTTAGGGATACATTAAAATAACATGTGTTTCCACCATTCACAAAACCTTTCATTAATTTAATTTAGATATTATTTCTTAAGTTATAACAAAGATATGAGTAGTCTACCACCTTTGATTCCAAAAAAATCATTGAGATTGAGAAGAATTGCACTTGGCACTGAAGCATTTAACAGGCTAGAACAGTTTCAGAGAAAAATGAAGAACGAAAAAAATAGTTTGAAAAAACATGTTGAAAATTATGCTAATAAATCAAACATAAGAGTATCAAATACAAATATGAACTTTTTGTTAAACAAAGTAAAAAATAATTATACGGC
>JGI26273J51734_10000963_pt1 | contig 15364 bp, 12 predicted proteins | sample SaaInlV_125m_DNA_FD_51734 | JGI IMG/M metagenome (IMG submission 51734) | reverse complement strand
CTTGACGTCCGCCGCCGCGCCGGATGCCGCGGCGATGATGGACTTGACCTCGGGGCGGGCCGCCTTGATGGCGCCCGAGCCGGTGACGTGATCGGCGTGGCAGTGGGTGTTGACGGCGTACTTGAGCTTGAGCCCGAGCTCGTCGATGAGCTTGAGGTCGCGGTCGACCATCTCGAGCACGGGGTCGATGAGCACGGCTTCGCCGCTGGTCTCGTCGGCGATGAGGTAGGTGTAGGTGGACGAGCCCGAGGTGTCGAAGAGCTGGCGGAAGATGACGGGTTTCCTGTTGGATACGATGAGCGCGCGCTTGACCGCGGCGGCGAGCGGGGGCTTCTCGAGGAACTTGAGGGGCGGGGTCATGGTCGCCGCCAACGCCATGGCGGAAGCCGCGGGGAGCTTGTCGGCTTTGGCCTTGTGGAGGATGTACGGGATGGAGGCTCGCGTGGCTGTGCTGCACTGTATCACCGCGGGCTTGGGCGCGGACTCGACGTATGCGACGAGCTTATCGACGCACTCGTTGGTCAGGCTCGCGGGGGTGAGCAGGGGGATCATCTCGAAGGGCACGGAGGCGGCCTCGACGGCCGCCTTGGGGCACGCCTTGTTGCACTCGTCGTTGAGGTAGAGCCACGATTTGGCGCCCGCGCCGAGGCAGGCTTTGACCTGGTCCTCGGTCATGTCGCCGGCCAGGACGAGGCCGTCGGCGTCATACGCGATGGTTCCGTCGGGGAAGGTCATCGTTTCTGTGGATCCATGCGGGGGGAAGGTCAGCTCTGGTGGGCCCAATTGGGGGAAACGCTTTTCACGTGTTAGTTTCCAGGATCGGCACAAACGCGCCGCCGAACCCGCGGTCGGGGTGGTTCGATCGGGTTTGGGTCGTATCGCGTCGTACGGGGAGTCTCCCACAAACCTTGATAAATCGTATTGAGTCTCAGAAAGTCGGTTCGGTACAGCGGGGTGGTGGTCTCGCGCGTGTCGAAGTGAGGATGCCGCCCGCGTGAATCTGAATCTTCCCCACGTGGGAGGTGACAAACGGAGTCGTGCCGAGTGTGTCACATCACAGTCTTTCGCAAACCTTGGAAAGTGGTGCGGGAGGGTTCGGGCGATCTTAACACAGAATGACAAACTTTCGTATGGGCATTTGCTCTATCAAAAAGGCTTCGGCCGGATAATGTAGATTCCCGATTAGCAATGGAACTTTCTCTATGGGCAATGGGACTTTCACTGGAAAGACCCAGAAAAAAAACATCGAAGTTGACGGTTCCCATTTCGCCCCCTTTCCCAAACTTATCCCGAATGAAGCCAATGCCTCATTTAATGTAAAAGCAGACCGTCANTCTTGAGTTATTTACGGACGTTCACAGAATCGCCCAATAATATATCATTGGGCGAGATTGCTTTCTTATCTCGCGTTCCGCGAAAGGGGGAAGTTCATTTCCCCGCAAAACAGACCATAAATTTTCGAGTTATTTTCTCGATACCAAAGATTGCAGGTTCGATCCAGCAAAAATCTGAAAATGGCTCCCAAAACAGAACCTCGCCCAATGAATTTACCGCCTCGACCAATCTCGGACGCAATAGAGAACCTAAACCAATCATCGTGAACGCAATAGAGAAAACAAACCGCCTTGACTAATCATCGGGGGCCACGTGGTTATATCATAGCGAAGTGGGCTCGCGCGAAGTGGTTCGCGCGAAGTGGGCACGAGAGAGCACGAATCCCACATTTGTGTCCGCGCCATGGGAAGAGACGTTAGCTCAGTTCGACATGCCGGTCCCCCCCCAGGACATCGAAGCGGACGGGTTCAAGGGGTTCCTTCCTTCTACGTGGTCCGAAGAAGCCCTGAAAGAAATCCCCGATGAGATCCTCGGCGTGTACGACGTCGCCGTGATGTGGAACGGCGAGAAGACCATGACGATCGAGAAGGATTGTCTGCGTTGGAACGGGGGACGGCTGACCCCGTCGGCCGTCTGGTGCCTACGGACGGATGGAATCTTGAATTTCCGGTTGCGGTTCACCACGTTCTGCCCCGGACAGAAGACGGTGTGGGTCAAACGCGGGAGTCAACAGGGCGTCATCGAGTCCATGGATATCCATTTCCAAGTCAACGACACCGACGGCGAGGCGACAGAGTTAGAGGGGCTGTTTCGCAGGCAAGGCGGGGGACGCTCGATGTCTATACCCGGGCGAAGAGAGTCAACGTTGACCATCTTCCGACGCTGGTGCGCACCAAGTCGAACGACCCCGAGTCTCAGTGCCCGGTGTGCTACTCCGAGTGGGACGAGCCGGGGGTTATACAGATGGCAGCGCCGTGCACGCATTGCTTCTGCCTCACGTGCATCGTCGACGTGTGCTCGCTGACGCCGCCGGCGGTGAGCGGGTCGTGCCCGATCTGCCGCCGCGAGATGGCGCTGTATGACCTGAGGATAGTCCGGAGGGAACGGGGCGGCACACCCGATAACCCCGGGGGGAATCCCCCGCCGTCACGGGGATGCTGCACGCCGTGCATGTGACGCATCACCGGACGCCGTCGAGCCCTCGAACCGGGTTGACGTCGTGTAAGAGTACGTGTAAGAGTATGTCGTGTGAGTCGATATCGAACAAACGTGGGGTACGCTCAACTACCCTCTAGATTGATGCCAGCGCTCGCGCCGTTCACGATGTCCTGTTCCATGGCGTCGAGCAACTCGGCCGGCGTCGCCGCCGACTTCAAGATCTTCCGAGCGTTCGGACTGATGAACCCTTGCTCCACCGAGTGATCGATGAACGACAGTAACTGGTCGAAATACCCGCCCGTGTTCAGCAACCCGACGGGCTTGTCGTGGTATCCCAGCTGATGCCACGTGATGACCTCGAACAGTTCTTCCAGCGTTCCGAACCCACCGGGCATCGCGACGAACGCCTCGGACTTTGTAGCCATCAGCGCCTTGCGCTCGTGCATGTCTTTGACCACCACGACCTCCCCGACCGATTCCCCCGATATCTCCTTCGGTTCGAGCGCGGTGGGGATGACCCCGACGACGTTCCCTCCGCTCTCAAACACCGCTTTTGAAACCCGGCCCATCAGCCCGACGCTCCCGCCGCCGTACACGAGGCCGTACCCCCGCCGCACCAACGCTTTACCTAGCTCGACCGCGGCTTCGGCGTACTCGGGCTGGGTACCCGAGGAGCTCCCGCAGAAGACGCACACGCTGCCGCGATCGGAGGAATTCGCGGACATCCTTTGATCCTTACGCCCTAAACCTTGAACACGAACGGCCGATGCCGACCCTCCTTTCTCGTGCGACGGAGTATGTGCAGTTCATGATGACGCCCCTTTTAAAAGGCAAGATCTTCGCGGGTGGCGCACAGACGAGCGAAGACGCAGAGTTTAATATTCGCGGATATCGATACACAAGCTAAGTTAGGCGATCTTCCTGATCAACACGTACATGCGTTTGTCGATGTCCACCTCCTGAAGGTTCTTCGGGTCCGCCTTGATCCTCATGAGGAGGCCGCCGAAGGACGCGGTCACCGTCGTCTTCTGGATGCCCCCCGCGTTGTCGTCCTCCTTCTTGAACACCTTGCCGTACATGACGTACTCGAACGCGTCGGCGAAGGTTTCTTTACCGGACTGTTTGGATGTGGGCACGGAAGGTGGATGCGGTGAGCGAACGGTGTTCTCGATGGAGGCGGTTAGGGTATGGGCGATCGGAGGAGGGCGATCATTCATTCGCGCGTTTACCTGATCGTAGTTTGCGTCCTCCGGGGTGCCGTCCAGGGACAGCGTCGGGGCCAGCACCAGCGTGAACCTCGTCCCGACCTCGAGATTGTAGATGTCGACGTTGATGTCGATATCCAGGTCCGCCTCGAACTGACTCCTGCACCTGAACCTCGACACCTTGTCGAACTTCTTGCCGTCGGGATCCCTATCGATGACCTCGAAGATGTCCTCGAAGGCTATCTCGCCGCCGGACACCGCGGGCGCCATCTCTCTCTCTCTGCTCTCTCCTCTACGCGACTAAGACTCCCGCGTGTTGTGGGCCGAACGACTTTCGGACCTCTTCGCGCGCTGTGCACTGTCGATCCTCGCGGTCGCCTGCTCAATTTATTCGGCGCGGCAAAGTCGGCGGGCGCTCGGAAAAAAACCCACGGTCGCAAAAAAGTCCGACCGAAGCGAGAGGAAAACGCCAGACAGCCTGTTCATCTCCCGCACACACCTTCCACTTGAGATACTTTTCTTGGGGAAGAATACTTCAGACGCTCGTGGAAGAAACTTTTTTTTGGCTGCGAGTTCTGTCTGTTTGCTCATACATGACGAGGCAATTCGAGGCTATAACTCGGCACGTCTTTTCTCGAATGCTGGGCGTTATTTGGCAAAAGCGAAAGAAAGAGCGGTCACTTCGTCGAGCGCCGCAAGCCGGACGCACACCTTCGAACGCACTCACCCACCAGACACCATGGCGGAAGAGACCGAGACCTTCGCCTTCCAGGCCGAGATTAACCAGCTCCTGTCGCTGATTATCAACGTGAGTACCTCCCCTCCGCGCCACGCGCGTTTTCCGACACCGCCGATGCCGGCGATTTAGGCGCCCGATCACCGCGAGAAGAAGCCGTCTTCGTGCCCATCTCGGAAACGACCCGCCCCGACTGCATCCGCTGACCTCGCGCTCCCGATCGCCCCCCCGATGACCACAGACCTTCTACTCCAACAAGGAGATCTTCCTTCGCGAGCTCATCAGGTGAGCAACCGCCCGCGTCGCCACGCCGCCGCTTCGATTTTTTCGGCGGGAATCGGCGACAACGGAGCGCCGGCGCCGAGACCCCGCGATCACAGCTCCCGAACCATCCGCTGACCGTCGTCCCACTCCTCCGCGACCTCGCAGTAACTCCTCCGATGCCCTCGACAAGATCCGTTTCGAGGGTCTCACCGATAAGTCCCGCCTCGAGGCCCAGGTGCGTACCCGCGTCCACCCCACCGCGCGCTTCCGTCGCGCGTGTGCCCACGTCGATCTTCGGCGGTTTTCCTCACGGTTCGACGGGACGTGCCAATGAATGATCTGAGATCCGACGCTGACCTTCACCTTTCCCAACCACCCAATCTTCCGCAGCCCGAGCTGTTCATCCACATCGTGCCCGACAAGACCAACAACACCCTCACCATCATCGACTCCGGCATCGGCATGACCAAGGCTGACCTCGTGAACAACCTCGGTACCATCGCCAGGTCCGGCACCAAGTCCTTCATGGAGGCGCTCACCGCGGGCGCCGACATCTCCATGATTGGCCAGTTCGGCGTCGGTTTCTACTCCGCCTACCTCGTCGCCGAGAAGGTTGTCGTGTACACCAAGCACAACGACGACGAGCAGTACAGGTGGGAGTCCCAGGCTGGCGGCTCCTTCACCGTGACCAAGGACAACGCCGAGCCCATGGGCCGCGGCACCAAGATGGTCCTCCACCTCAAGGACGACCAGCTCGAGTACCTCGAGGAGCGCAGGCTCAAGGACCTCGTCAAGAAGCACTCCGAGTTCATCTCCTACCCCATCTCCCTGTGGACCGAGAAGACCACCGAGAAGGAGGTTTCCGACGACGAGGCTGAGGAGGATGACGCCGCCGAGGAGGAGGGCAAGATCACCGAGATCAAGGACGAGGACGAGAAGAAGGAGAAGAAGAAGAAGACCGTCAAGGAGGTCTCGCACGAGTGGGCGCTCATGAACAAGCAGAAGCCCATCTGGATGCGCGCCCCCGAGGAGATCTCCAAGGATGAGTACTCCGCCTTCTACAAGTCCCTCACCAACGACTGGGAGGAGCAGCTCGCGGTGAAGCACTTCGCCGTGGAGGGTCAGCTCGAGTTCAAGTCCGTGCTCTTCGTCCCCAAGCGCGCCCCTTTCGACATGTTCGACGGCAAGAAGAAGGCTAACAACATCAAGCTGTACGTCCGCCGCGTCTTCATCATGGACAACTGCGAGGACATCATCCCCGAGTTCCTCTCCTTCGTCAAGGGCATCGTCGACTCTGAGGATCTTCCCCTCAACATCTCCCGCGAGATGCTCCAGCAGAACAAGATCCTCAAGGTGATCAAGAAGAACATCGTCAAGAAGTGCCTCGAGATGTTCAACGAGATTGCCGAGAACAAGGACGACTACACCAAGTTCTACGAGTCCTTCGGCAAGAACCTCAAGCTCGGCATCCACGAGGATGCGCAGAACCGCAGCAAGCTCGCCGAGCTCCTCCGCTACCACTCCACCAAGTCTGGCGAGGAGATGACCTCCCTCAAGGACTACGTCACCCGCATGAAGGAGAACCAGAAGGACATCTACTACATCACCGGCGAGTCCCGCAAGGCTGTGGAGAACTCCCCGTTCATCGAGAAGCTCAAGAAGCGCGGCCTCGAGGTGCTCTTCATGACGGACCCCATCGACGAGTACGCCGTCCAACAGCTCAAGGAGTACGACGGCAAGAAGCTCGTGTGCTGCACCAAGGAGGGTCTCGAGCTCGACAAGACCGAGGAGGAGAAGGCGAAGGAGGAGGAGGTCAAGGCCCAGTACGAGGCTCTCTGCAGGCTCATGAAGGACATCCTCGGCGACAAGGTCGAGAAGGTGCTCGTGTCCGACCGCGTCGTCGACTCCCCGTGCGTCCTCGTCACCGGCGAATACGGCTGGTCCGCCAACATGGAGCGCATCATGAAGGCGCAGGCGCTCCGCGATAACTCCATGTCCGGCTACATGGCGTCCAAGAAGTCCCTCGAGATCAACCCCGACAACGCCATCATGCAGGAGCTCCGCAAGCGCGCGGACGGCGACAAGTCCGACAAGACCGTCAAGGATCTCGTCCTCCTCCTCTTCGAGACCGCCCTCCTCACCTCCGGCTTCTCCCTCGAGGAGCCCAACACCTTCGGCGGCCGCATCCACCGCATGATCAAGCTCGGTCTCTCCATCGACGACGACCTCGGCCTCGACGACGAGGACCACGACCTCCCCCCTCTCGAGGAGGACGTCGACGAGGGCTCCCGCATGGAGGAGGTCGACTAATCATCCACCATCCACAATCGTTGATGTTGATCAGACGCAAGTGCCGACCCCTGGCCGTCTTTCGTAATACCCGACGGCCCGAGGCCGGCTGCCTTAGCTGCCGCGAAACACTAGACCCATCCGCAAGGGCATTAGCAACGAAGCATCTTTGAAATGAAACTCATTCTTTTGCATCAAAGGAGTCTCATCTAGCTAGCTAGTATAGTCCTGTCCTCTCACGCCGCCCCCGCTTCGCTTGAGATCGAGGCTGTCACGTCACGTCACGTCAAAATAGTCTAGTTTTTCCCGCGAGTTTGAACAGTCGGACGGGCACGTCGCCATGGCGACCGCCGGGTCCTGCTTCGCCGCGTTCGAGGCTTCACGCTCGGCGACGACCTCCGAGGAGGACCCCGTCGATGAGAACGGCTTCCCGATCATGACCCACAAGGTGGTCCACCGCATAGTGCACAGGGAGATGGGTGGCTACATCGAACCATCGATAAACGACAACGTGCACCTCGAGAACCGCAGGTGGCGCGAGATTCGAGACCTCGACAAGTACACCGGGGTCTCCGTGCTTCACCTGGAGAACAACCAGATCGGGCCATCGATCGGCATCGGGCTGGCGCACATGTCCAAGCTCAAGGCTCTGTATCTTCAATGTAACATGCTGAAGCACGTCGACTCCCTTTCGGCGAATCAGAAGCTCACCCTGCTGAACGTGGCGACCAACCAGATATCGGGGTTCACGGAGGGCGGCCTACCCCACAGCCTGAACACCCTGCTCGTGTCCGCCAACAACATCTCCACCGCCGCCGCCATCGCGCCCCTCGCCTCGCTCCCGAACCTGGAGGTCCTGGACCTCTCCAGAAACAATTTGGAGGGCAGCGACGAAGCCTTCGAGCTCTTCGCCCGCATGCCCGCGCTGCGCGTCCTCTACCTGCAGCACAACCCGATACAGAAGGTGGAGTACTACCGCAGGCGATTGGTCTCCCGGTGCGTCCAACTCACCTACCTCGACGATACACCCGTGGAGAGCGCCGAGCGGGTGGGAGCCGCGGCGTGGCGCGAAGGCGGCATGAAGGCGGAGCAAGACGCCAGGCGCAGGTTCAACGAGGATAAGCGGAACAAGGCGAAGGCACAGACGAGGCGGATCGCCGCGGAGCGTGCCGCGCGCCGCGCCGCCGCGAACCTGGGCTCGGACGACAGCGGAAGAAGGGTGCTCAGCGAGACGGCCATGGCGGCGGTGCCCGGGGCGCTGGTCCTGGACGAAGGTTGGGAGACGGCGTTGGAGGCGGACGAGTGCCCGGTGTGCCAGGCGCGGTTAAAGTGCGGCGATCGCGCCATCGCGTTGCAACAGTGCGGGCACGTGTTCCACACGTCCTGCCTCGCGCCGTGGCTCACGAAGGCGAGCGCGACGTGCCCGCTGTGCAGAGCCGAGGTTGCGACGCCGTCGCCCGAGGCCATCGCGGCGGCCGCGGTGGAGACGGCGAACGCGCGGCGACGGGCCAGCGTGGACGAGGCGAACACCGGAGACGGTGCGTTGGATACGGGGGTTATTACGGAGGACGGTGACCGCGAGAGGGATGGGAGCAAGCGGTGGATCAATTACTGCCCTCGGTCGAACTTCGTGTTCAGCAACACGACCAACCAGAGCTCGGTGATGCGCGGCGACGCTCCCGAGCCGGTCGCCGACGACGCGAGCACACGAGGTGAGGATGGCAACGACGAGGAGGCTGAGGCGCGGGATGAGGTGAAGCGTACGATCCAGACGCAGCTCAAGAAGCGGTTCTCGCGCGTATCTTCCGAAAAGTCAAAGGCGGAGGCGGATCAGACGCACTCGCTCGACGCTTTCGCCAGGCTCAGGGCTGAGCTGAAGGCGGCGAGGAAGGAGAGAGAGGATGACGCCAAGGCGGACGGGATGAGCGTGGAGGAGCGCATCGCCCTGGCGCAGAAATTAGCAGCCGGGGACGGTGAGGGCGCGGCGGAGCCCACAGAGTAGCAGCAGATATTTTAGTGAAGACAACTGGACAAACAGATATGCGTGGCACCGGTAATCTTCGCCACACCTGATCGACGCGCGAGATGAGTGCCGCACTGTCCGCCCGATCCGTTCCCGTCACGCTCCGAGCGCCCGTGCGAGCGCCTCGTTCCGTCAGGCGTGGTGCCGTGGTCCGGGCCGCCGCCGAGGAGGAGGCTGAGGACAAGCCCCCTCCGGGATGCACGCGGTACACCATCAACATTTTGCGACCGCTCGGCCTCGTGCTCGAGGAGAAGAAGGAGGGGGGCATCTACGTCGGTGAGATTGTCGAGGATGGAAACGCGGCCAAGACTGGACTCGTGAACGTCGGAGACGAGCTCATCGCCACCAGCGGGGTCGTCTTCAACTCCACGACGGACTACGGCGGGGTGAGCGTCAAGACCGGCGAGGAGACGGTGCGATTGCCAGTCAGGACCGAGCGCTTCGACACCGTCATGGCCGCGATTGCTTCCAATCCGAGCCAGAGGACGGTCGCCCTGGAGTTCCAGAAGTGCATGTAGGGGGACGTCGTCAGACACGCTTTGTTATCGCTATCGTATATTATTCGGCTACCTATCTGCTATCACTGCTCCTGCTGCCTTAACGCCGGCGGAACGTAAGCGTTTGGATCCCTCGGCGCCCTCGGAGGTTCTAGCCGCGCCTCGAACCCGGGCGGCGGTCCGCTCGAACCCGCGCCGCCGCCGCCGCCCCCGCCCGCCTTGCGGAACGGGTTCGGCTTCACGCCACCCGTCGCCCGCGTTCCTCCTCCTCCACCCCTCGCCTTGAAAGGGTTCGCCTTGAGCGCCTCCGCGCCGTTCGGTTCCGGGGCGTTTGCGCGCCAGTCGCGGTCGAGTTGAGCCGCTCGTTCCCGCTGCTCCCGCTGCGCCGCCTCGCGCGCCTTGGTCTCCTCGAGCTGGCGCTGCATCGTCGCCATCTGCTGCTGCATCGCGAGCATCTGCGCCTGCGCCTGCTCGAGGGCGGCGGCCTGCTGGGAGATGAGCGCGCCCTGCTGCGCCTGCATCATCTGCGACATCTGCGCCTGCATCTGCGCCATGATCGCAGCCGAGTCCGGAGCGGGTGCCGGCGCATGAGAAGCGGGTCGTTCCGAGTAGAGCGGCGGCTCGGCGTACTGACCCCGCTGCTGCTGCTGCTGCTGCTGGGGCTGGACGAACCCGCCGAGGCCCGGGGGCGGCGGCACGCCTCGGGGTCGCTCCCGCGGCGGATCCGGTGGTACCCTACTAGTCTCGCGTTGGATGGCGTCGAAGACGTTCCCTTTGTCCGACACTTCCCGTTGAACCTCCGCGGACTCTATCGGTGCGGTGTACACCGGCGCCGCGAACAGATCGTTCATGATNGACTTNGANAGCTCCGTTTTGTCCACGTCGTGGTGTTCGGTCACGGTCACCTCGGAGGTTGTCTCGGGTTCCTCGGGGCTTTTTTTCTTTTTCTTCTTCTTCTTGCCGCCCTCGGCGGCGGCCTTCTTGCGTTCCTCCTTCTGCCGACGCTTGAAGTCGAGGATCACCTCGGTGTTCTCCTCGGGTTCTAGCGTCGGCGGCGGCGAGTTCGGCTTCAGCTTACCCACCCGCTTGACCGTGGCGGTGATCGGTACGGGCGCCGAGTCAAAGCCAGACGGCGACGTCACCACGCAGCACCACACGCCTTTACCAGTGTCCTCGAACACGTGGAAGAACGGTGTCGACACCTTAAAGGCGGAGACGTTGAGCGCGCCAGACGGCTCCTCCTGTTGTGTTTCGTCGTCTTCGTCGCCGTCGTCGGGTTCCATGAACTTGGTCAGCGCGCCGAAGGCGTGGCCCGTCGCGTGGGCGGCGGTCACCGTCGCTGGATCCTTGACGAATTCCTTGGCCACCGTCTTCGCGACGGTCTTTGGGAGGGCGCCCTTGGATACCGTGGACCACTGCTCTTCGCCCTGCGATCGGGGCGCGTTGTCCAGTTCCTCGAGCCTGCGGGGTGAAGGGGGGGTTGGGAGCGGAGGTGGCGACGTCAGTGGAATCGCGGGAGGGTGCCAGATTTTCCGGAACCGAGGTCGTCGGAGTCCGGGGTGCTCACTGCCGATGTGAAAGTCCGGGGATCGATGCGGGGATTCACGTGTGCTCACATTTGTAGCCTCGCGGCGATAGCGGCGTCATCCTGTGGCTTGGGTCCACCACCACCTCCCTTCTTTTTCTTCTTCTTGGATGCGCCGCTGGGCGGGGCCGTGTTTTTCGGCGCCGCCGAGGAGCCGTTGCTGCGGTCTCCGCGGTTGGGCATGTCCATCAGGGCAGCGAACATCGACATGGTGAGTGGCTTAGCTAGGGTGTCGTGAGAAGAATGCGCGGTCGTCGGGGTTGCTCCGGATCGAGCAGCGCGCCTTGTGTTGTGCGGAACGTGGCCGCGCCTCGAGCGATTTTGGCAACGGTGGCTGGCCAGCTGGCAGGAGGAGACCTGTCAGCCAGTTGGGTGTCCACGCCTCACTTTCCACTGCGAGCGGTTCAAACGCAGGTCGAGAGCCGCGGGGAGCCCTCGACGCCGTGACCGCGCTCCGGTCGGGACGAGAGGGAGCGCGGAGGCGCATCGGTCGCCATGGGTCCGCCCAGGATGGCACCCAGCAGGAAGCCGGGCGAGCCNCCAGGACTGCTGGACACCGGCGAGGAGATCATNGCCATCGTCACGCCCGTGTCCATCTGCATGGTCATCGTNACGGGGCTGGTCCTCACGCTCAGGGTGGGGGANAANGCGAACGCGATGCANATGCAGGGAGGCATAGCCACGGCCGCGTATCAGGAGGAGGTGCGACCNTTCAACGACACGGCGCGACGCCCTCCCTTCGCGTGACCCAAGTTGGGCACCCACCCAAACCGACCAAACCTAAAAACTGACATCCGAACCTACCGCCCCCACGCAGGAGTCCGACTCGAACAGCGATAAGCTGACCGGAGCCATAGAGAACTCCTTAGTGTTCGTCGCCTTCATCACCGCCGCCACGTTCCTCATATTCTTCCTGTTCAAGTACAACTACACCAAATGCCTGTGGGCGTACATGGGCTTCAGCGGCTTGCTCATCTTTGGCGTCCTCGGCGCCGCCATCGGCTACGAGCTCATCCAGGCGCTGGGCGTACCCCTGGACATTCTCACGTACACGTTCTGCGTGTACAACTTCAGCATCGTCGGCGTCCTCGCCGTGTTCTTCTGGCCCTCGCCGCTGGCGATGCGCCAGGCGTACCTCGTCGCCATAGCGGCCATCGTCGCGTTCTACTTTACCAGGATCCCCGAGTGGACCACGTGGACCCTGTTGGTGGCGATGGCGCTGTACGACATGTACGCGGTGCTCACGCCGGGCGGGCCGTTGAGGGTGCTCGTGGAGCTCGCGGAGGAACGGAACGAGGAGATCCCCGCGCTCGTGTACGAGGCGACGCCGACGCGGAGGCCGGTGAGGCAGAACAGGGGCGGCGGAGGCGGCGGGGTCATCGAGGCTATGATGTCGTCGGGGACGCGCGTGGGCGAGGCGAGGTACCGGGGCAGGGGAAGCGGGCCGGGGATCGGGGAGACGACGAACGTCGGTGGGGAGATACGGGAGGTCGATTCGGCGGACGGTGACGGCGACGGGGATGGAGACGAGTCCGAGTCGGCGCCGCTGGTTTCATCCGTGTACGGAACCTCCGGAGACGACCCGGAGAGGCAGGCGCCAGCCTACGTGGACCCGATCATCGGCCGCAAACTGTTCGCGCTCCCGGACTCCATCAAGCTCGGCCTCGGGGATTTCATCTTTTACTCCGTGCTCGTCGCGAGAGCCGCGATGTACGACACGTTCGTCGCGACGGCGTGTTTCATCGCGGTGCTTCAAGGTTTGGTGGGCACCTTGTTCCTCCTGGGCGTTTACGAGCGGGCGCTCCCCGCGCTGCCGATATCGATCGCGTTCGGGGTGATCGCGTACTTTGGGGCGAGGTACGTGCTGGAGCCGACCATCATGGAGTTCGCCACCCACCTCGTCTTCCCCCTGTGACGAGCCGGACTAGTAGCGTTAGCACCGATTTTAGCACGAAGAGAGCTCGTTCCACGCTGACTGGACATTCTCAGAATTGCGCGCGGAGGCCTCCACGGCGTCGACTAGCGGGCGTCGCGATGAGTTACCCGCTCCACCACCTGGAGGACACCCCGAACTGGGAGGTCGGCCTCAAGGTACACGAGCAGGAGAACAAATGGCTCATCCGGGAGTTCGACGCGGTGTCGCGCGCGTACGGCCATTACGCCAGGTCCCTCTCGCCCACGGGACCCTTCGCGGGGGGCGCGTTCGGTGGGGACGCGGCCGGGGTCGTGGACGGCATCGGGGGCATGCTCGGCGGGGTGCTCGCGGGCATGGAGAGCCTAGCCACCGGCGTCGCCGCGGATGACTCCGACGCGGACGACGAGCCCCGCGCGCCGCGCGGGTTCAACCAGCCATCCGAGGCTGCCTTCGCGGCCGCGTTGGAACGGGTCGGCACCGTCGCCGCGTCCGAGGACGACGAGATGGCCGCGCCCATGGCCGCGGCCGTCGGCGCGCCTTTACTCGGCCCGATCGCCGACGCCTTGCGCGCGGTGGGCACGTGCCGCGAGTCCCTCGGCAGGCGCGTCAGGGACGTCTCGCTCACACCGCTGCGCCAATTCATCGACGAGGACCTCCGCGAGGTTGCTCAACTCCGCGACCATTACGACCACAAGAAGGCGGCGTGCGAACGCGCCAGGGAACACTACCTCTCACGAACCACAGAGCTCGCGCGGGGCAAGGCGCAGGACGAGCTCACCGCCGCGAAGGAGAACCTGGAAGCGGCGAGGGCCCGGCTCGCGCTGGCNGCGTGCAACGTCGAGGGCCGGAGGCGGTACGTGTTGCTCGAGTCCGCCCGGGAGACCATGCAGGCGCTTCANAGGTTCTTCGTGGACGCCGCGAAAGTGACGACATCGCTGGAAGGTNNCCTCNGAGAGATCGAGGAGTACTCGATGGCGAGCAGGGCGCAGGCGGAGATGCGGATGCTGCAGGCGAGTCGAAGGATGGAGGCAACCTTCGGCGTCACCGACCGGGAGCAGGCGTCGTCGTCGAGCTCGCCTACGGCGCAGTCGGCACCCGGGGACGGGGATATCCCCGGGGACGACGGGGACGTATCGTCGGCGGTGGCGGGTGCCGTNTCGAAAACCATCGCGGAGCGCTGGGAGAAGGACGCTCCGANNGGCGCGTGGGGGCCCCGAGCGTGGAAACCCAAAAACGAGCGCGAAGTCTCGGTGTCCCCGTCGCCGTCGTCGCAGAACCTGCCGGGGATGAGCCAGGGTCGATCCGCGGACGCAGCGATTCGTAAATCACTGCTAGAGGGCGCGACGGAGGGCAGCAGGCTGGGTTCACGGGCCATCCGGCGCGGGTACTTACTGCAGAGGAACGCGAACCACAGGTTCAGCGGCTGGACCAGGCGGTACTTCGTGCTGGACAGCCTCGGGCGGCTCGTCGCGCACACGCCGATCGAGCCGAGGTGGAAACGGCCGGGCGGCAAGAAACACGAGGACGAGGAGGGTGCCGACGAGACGAACGAGGGCGGACACCACGGGTTGATGGGCACGGCGGTGAAGGGCATAGCGGGGGGTATAGGGGCGGTGTGGCACGCCGTGAGGCAGAACGCCGCGCCCGAACCCGAGGCGACGGGCGCCCAGTCCCCCGCCGAGGCTGTCGTCAACCTGCGCTTATCGTGCGTCAAGCCCGGCGCGGACGAGGGTGATAAGAGCGTCGCCGGACGTCCCCACTGTTTCCGCATCATATCGCCGTCGCACACTCTGCTGATGCAGGCTGAGTCCGAGGAGGAGATGAACGCGTGGCTCTCGGATCTGCAAGGGGTCATAGCCGAGCTCATATCCATGAACGCACCGGGAGATACCCAGGCCACGCCCGGAAGGGGCGACGCGAACGCGTCGGCGGCGAACGAGAGGAGCGTCGCGGGACAAGAAGATCCGAGGACGGCGCTGGCGTCGATCCCGGGCAACGATCGATGCGCCGATTGCGGCGGCGCCGACCCCGACTGGGCTTCGCTCAACCTCTGCGTCGTGATATGCCAGAGGTGCGCGGGGATACACAGGCACCTCGGCGCGCACGTCTCCAAGGTAAGGTCGCTCGCGCTNGACAGGGACGCGTGGACGCCGCCTGTGCTAGAGCTGTTCAAGTCGATCGGCAACGACGCCGCCAACGCCGTGTACGAAGCCGGGAGGCGAAGAGCTTCGACGTCGACGAAGAAGAAAACAAACGGGAAGCCGGCGACGACGACGGAGGACGACGACGACGACGACGCGTGGCTCGAATCCGACGACGACGACGACAAGGACGACAAGGGCGACGATGACGACGGG
>JGI26273J51734_10000961_pt1 | contig 15376 bp, 10 predicted proteins | sample SaaInlV_125m_DNA_FD_51734 | JGI IMG/M metagenome (IMG submission 51734) | reverse complement strand
TCACCGCGCCGCCAACATCAGCGCCCGCACCCGCAGCCAGCTCCATAGCTCCACCTGTGCCACCGCTTGAGCCATCGTCAGCTTTACCAGCTGTGATTGTCATCGCACCGCCAACACCAGACGTCGCTGTAGACGTCGCTGTAGTCTTGCCAGCGGTTAGGGTCATGGCACCGCCTATGCCAGTATCGCCTTCGCCCACGTTGATGCCGATATCTCCACCGCTTCCGCCTACTGCCTTTCCCGTGGATATTGTGAATGCACCCGAATCTCCATTTGATGCCGTGCCCGATGCCAGCGTCAACGCACCACTAACGCCCTTGTCACCGGCATTGGCGGAGAGTACGTCGACCTTTCCGCTCGATGTCTCGTTTCCAGAACTCAGACCGCTGGTCACGATGACATCGCCGCCGACAGAGTTTGTAGTAGTGTTACCAACGCCGTGGCCGCTGGCACGACCACCAGTGATGAACACGTCACCAGCAGGGCCGAGATACGAGTCCCCACCTTCGATGTATACGTGACCTCCTGTATGATTGGTACGATTTGCACTGCCGGCGAGCACGTGAATGAAGGCTCCCTCAGCTTCCACCGTTTCCGTTTCCGCTGATTCGGAGTCTCCGTCTCTCGACCGAATTCTGATACCGGAACCCTTTGGATTGTGGAACCTTGTCGTGCTATTCACATCAGCCCACGTGTTGTTGAACATTGCCTGCATGGTACCCAGGGTTTGTTGACCACGGGACATGGTATACCCCTTTCCGCCGGTTCCTTCCGTTGGATTGTGATGCTGGATTCTCAGGGTATCTGCTGCGAGTGTGTTGCTTCCAATGTCGATATCGCCAAACGTGTGAACAATTTCACCCTGATTGTGGAGGAGAACTGTTCCGTTTCCATCGGGAATAGTGATGTTGTTGTCCCCAGTCGGAGGAACGATGACGATGTTGGTCAAAAGTTTATTTACAGCTGACTCCGAATCCATGGCGAAATGAATTGGAATTGGTCGAGTTGTACCCCGGTCAGGGTTGACCAGCACCGCTCCTTTCAGCATGGTCGTGTTTCGGATGGTCAACGTTCCAGCTTTGAGCTCACTGCCTTCGCCCCAACCAATATCAATGTTTCCGAAGGAGGGGAGGATCGAACCAGCCTTCAGCGCGCCAACTGTATCAATTTTGGACTGGTTCAGTTGCATCTCGCCCTTTTTTGTGATGAGGAGCGGGTCCTGCGCGCTCACGACCAATCGTCCGTTGGCGTCCGGTAAAACGATCGTGTGCCAACCCGAGGTGGGTTCGTCCACATTTAGAGATATCTTATGCTCATCGTGAGCCGAACCTCCGAAAGTAAAGGCAGTGTGTCCCATGATCGTGCCTCGCATGTCTATTTTATCATCGTACGTCTCTCCCAGCCGAACATTCCCGTTACCCGTGACGAATGTTCCGTTCACTTCTGTTCGCCCCTGGAGCACTACCCTAGGGGCGGCTATTTTCACGGTACCGTTTGTAACGCTCAGCGCAGAGAGCAGGCCCGCAGAACCAGTCTCTCCCAACGTATTGCTGATTCCTCCCGTCAGATCACTGCCCCCGAGCTCGATAGCACCGTGAAAACGGATTTTACCATTCGTAGATACTAAGTTGACGTCTCCGTGATGTGATTCGATGACCACGTTTTGCTCCGCATACATCTCAGTGTTTTCGCCCTCCGTGAAACGAAGGACTGTACTGTTCCCTCGCTTCATCACCACCTGTTCACCTCCAACCATGCTGTACACACCAAAGCTCTTCTTGTTAAAGCTAGATGGGCTCGCCGTGATATCGCTTCCATTTGAATCGAGAAGCTTTCGACGAGCCGCTGAGAGTGAAGCTTCCGAGCTTGGGTCTGGACCGAGTTGAAGTCCAACCGTCGAGGTTCCATGGGAGTCGATTTTCAGCGTCGATGTCTGATTGTTCCCTCCGACACTCGCGTTGCCCCGGATGATTGTCTCCCCATCTACGTCTAGCTTCGCGTTAGGGGACGATGTGCCAACGCCGACGTTGCCCCCGTTTGGAGATAATGCTAGTTTATTCCCGTTGGTCACCACCTCAAGAGTGCCGTCACCCTCGGAGCGCAGCAAGCTCTTTGGCACAAACTGCTCACCTCTGTAGGTGCCAAATTCCAAAATCTCATCGGCCCTCGTCGTTCCGTCCTGATTCGTTCGGCTTCCTATGCGAATGTGAGCCTGTCTCGTCGTTGAGTCCGCCGAGACGTCCGTCCAATCCACGTTTTGCTCTCCGAAGACCTCCAGCGCTTCGTTAACCTTGACGCTCTCCGAGGAAAGATCGACTCTGTAAAGGAAGCTGATCGCGAGTGTGCTCGCCCAGATTATCAAACCCGCGTGGATCACGATCAAAAATACCATGCCAAAGAAATGAGCGGTGAGCTGAGATGCGCTCTTCTGTCGCCGGCGCCCGACGGTTCCGGAATCGCCGCCGATCCCGAAGAATCGCGGCAGGATGCCTCCTGCGTTTGAGAGGGGAAACGAATGATGTCGTGAGTCGTACCGCGTGACGGCTCACCGGCGTACACGAGTGGAAGGGAAATGACATCACACCTTTCTGTGTTCTGAAGTTCATCTTCATACCCCGAGGTAAGAGTGGAACCTTCAGACCCCGTTTGGCTCCTGCGCAGTGTGGATGTGATGAGTAAGTCAATCAATCTGATGTCACAGCTGCGGCGAACGAATCCGCCCGCCTTGGCGTAGGTGCGTTTCTGGATCCCTCGCCGCGCGCCACGAAAGACGTGACGGACGGAATCGTCTCAACATCTCGGGTCGTACCTGGAGGAAAACCATCCCTCGGGTTACCGGGACCTCGATACCCCGGAGGAGGACCTTTGCCGGGTGGTCCGCCTTCCCTTTGTCTTCTTCTATGTTCGTCTCTAAGTGCCCTAGGAGGGCCCCTGCGCGAGAGGTGACGGGAAAACGACAGGCAGACGTCAGCTCGCACGCGCCGGATACGTCATCTGATCGAAGCGACGCGTTTACGATCTCCGAGGGCCCGAGGTCGCGGCGGCATCCGCGGGGCCCGTGCCCTAAACGGAGTGTTTTGGAAATGCGAGGCGCCCGGTCCGATCGAGAACGCACCTGCCGGGCGGGGGTCCTTCTCCCTGAGGCCGCATCGAGTTCGTCGCTAATCAACGATCGACGCGTGCGTTTGTCTGATTAGATGTACTTTGTCCTTCTGGTCGCCCGTGAACGTCCCTGTCGAGGAGGGCTAGGTACCTGCGGGGTTGGGAGAATCCGAGGGGCGGAGGGAAGGAGGGAAATTTCTGCTTGCTAATGCAGAGGGGTGTGCTCTTCGATTTGAGCCGGTCGCTGTCGTCTGGAAGGAAAATATTCCGGATCAGGAGCCGCTATTCGCGCTCAAGTACGCACAGTACTGTATTACGATCGCGCGTTGTGAAAAACTTCACGCGCGTTCACAGTGAGGCGCTCGCCCGCGGGTCCGCGGCCCTTCGCAGGTGAAATTAATTGGACTCAGCCGCAGACCCGACGACGTTTCAGCACTAATATGTCTATTGTTAGCAATCTCGGTTCGTGGCCGGATGCCATGTGTAAGTTAGTTTGCATAAAATGTACAAATTCAAATTATTTCCGCAATTTGGGAGACTAATTAGATGTGCAGTTTTGGGCGCGAAAAAAGCCCGGGGTTTTGACCGAGCAAGCAGCAGTTGCCAGAGCTGCAGACGAGGAGGTGCCCACTCTCTCTTTTGAGATTTTTCAACGCGAGTCGTCAATCGCAACAACGGCAGTCCAGACATCAGCGAGTGAGTGATGGAGTGCACCCAAAGAGGAGGGACTTCGGGGGAGGGCGTCGAGGGAACTCCCGTTCCCTCCACGTCCTCCGACCAAGCGACCCGGACCTTCCCTTGGACCCCGGGGGTGAACCCAGCGCCATGGCAGGTGGACGTGGACGGGGCGAGGGAGGAAGCCAGGCGCCAGGTCGCCCAGATGCTGCAGCGACCGGAGGATCTCGCCCGCCTCCCGGAGCTGAAGGAGGCAGTCGTGGCGAAGCTGCACAAGCTGGACCTGTCGATGACGTCGCAGCTCGAGGCGGCGACCGACGGGACGCGCATCGGCCTCGACGGCCTGCAAAAGGCGCGCGGGGCGGTGCTGAGAACTCGAGACAACTTCTCCCAGATCGAGGCGCCCTCTTCGAAGGGGGAGAAGGCCGGCAGCCTCGCCGATAATCACCATCTCATCAGGGATCTGGCGGTGATGCGAGCGAACATATCGCGTACCATAAGGGACGCCGAAGCGGTCGTCGCCCTGCCGGAGCAGGCGGCCAGGGCGATCGAGTTGCTCGACGACGACGAGCAGAACCTGTTTGAGTGTTGGGAGCGGCTCAGCGAGCTGGCTCAGCGCGCGAGACCAGCGCGGGCGGCTTTGGAAGCTGCGCGGCGAAAGACGGATAACGACGTGTCACTATCGATGGCGGAGCCCGCCGCCGTTCAATTCGCAACCATCGATGATGCGATGGACCGCTTCGAGACGACGCTGTGGCGCTCAGTTCGCTCTTCGCTTTTCGCCGGTCGAGGCGGCGAGGCGGCGCTCGTCCGCGCCATGAGGGTGGTCGAGGAGCAGGAGACGCTCGATGAACTTCTGGCGGAGAAAGCGGAGAAAGCGCGCGAGCGCGCATCGCGTAAAAAGAAGGTGAACGAGGAGCCGATGGACAGCATCGGTATGGTCAGCAAGCACTACAAGCGGCGGGTCCTTCGCGAGATCCGCGAGGCTGTGCCGGAGAGGTTCGAGATGACTGTGGGCAGTTTGGTGACGGACCCGGGCGGCGAGGAGGCAACGAACGTACCGGTGGTCATCGAAAACCTTGATGTTCTCATGCAACAACTCACCGAGTTGTACGACTACGCGGTGCCCGCGTTTCCGACCAGGTACAAGATTTTTGAGTCGGTGATGGCCCCCGCGTGGCACAAGCAGGTCTCCTCGTTCATTGATAGGCTTGTTGAAGTGGCGCGGGATCTTTCCAATGCCGACATCATCGCCGTGCTTAACTGGTACCAATCCTATGCGGCGCAAATGGACGCCCTCGGCGTTGAGGTTGAGACTGAACCTTCGGAGTCCGAGGTTGCAGTCGAAGAGACAGACACTCCGCCCGTCTCCGTGCACGACAAAACTGGCGGCCCCCCGCCGCCTGGTAAAAATGACAAGGGTGAGAGTCCCTCGGTGCTGTCTATCGAGTCGTTTCTCTCCGCCACCCAGGGTGCTGTCGTGACGACTAACACGGTCGACGGTCCGAACGAAACGCGTTTCAATGAAATGGAAGATGCCATATCGGACGACGAAGAGGATGGTGATGTGCAAATGACTTATCCCGTCGGACTCGGTGAGCTCGTCAACATCTACACGTCACGAACGGCTAAAACGGTCCAGACTTGGTCTGCGAATCTACGCCGAATGACCACCACACAGCCTCTGAAAGCAGCCGAGGACGGCACTCTATGGACTGCCAGTGACGTCGAGTTTTTCAGGTTACTCAACGAGCAACTCGAAGTTGCCATGAGTGGAGGTAAATTACTTGTTTCAGCCGCTGCGATCGTGATTTCATCGGCGCTCTCTGAGTTTGCATCCGAGCAATACAAACGCCTGAGTGGGGAAGGCGTGTCCTCGACGACTGCGGCGTTAGCATCTCCTTCCTTCTCCAGGCACTTTAGAACGACGTCGAATGTCGTCGAGAATGCTGCTGAGCGGGCCGTGTTGACAGCTGCGAAGAATGTAGATTACAACGTGTTGCTTGCAGGTGTCAACGACGCTTCCAGGTGTCATCGTCTCGCTTTGGAAATAGAATCATCGCTCGTGGATGCACTACAATCAAGCGAAACGATGGAGAAACTCGTGAAGAGAGTTGGAGCTGCTGCGATCGGGAAATCTAGCGTCGTTCGCCCGGCCATCGACATATTCATCACAAACACAGAGCACTGCGCCGCAGCTGCAGCCGCGGCGGTTACCAGCGACCCGAGTGTGATGTCCTTGTTTGGCCAGATGTACGCCGTGGAGAAGGGAGGTAACAGTCTTTGGCTCGAGGGCGAAGTCACCGAAACAATGGTCGCCACTGTACTGGATTACCTAGGTGATGTCATGCAGTTTGTCACGCGGGAGCTCGCTCCAAAGGTCAACGAGGCTGTTTTTACCCGGGTCGTGAAGCACATGATTGAAGCTTGCATGAAACAGCTCCAGACGATCCGTCCAGGAACGGTTGATCGCATGGAGGAGGACGAAAACGCTCTGAGGGAGTGCTTCGAGGACTTTCTGCCGAGTAATCGGCTAGATCTCGGATTACAGAGGCTGGCAGACGTTCGCGATTTGGCAGCGGCTGATGACACTGAATCTTTCGTGCTCGCCTACGGACTTGTTGTGCAGTCCATGCCGGAGCTGGGAATCGAGCCCGCGGAGCGTCTGCTCGCCGCGCGTGAAGATATTCCACGCGCGACTCAGCGCGAAGTTCTCGAGGAATGTCGTGAGCTTCTGAGCAACCAAATGGCGTTAACGAAGTGACGGAGGTAGCACCAGTAGTACGAGTCAAGAACATTTGTAAGTCGACTGTCTGCCAAAGTCCTCCTGTACAAGTACTTGTAATTCCTCCTGTCTCGTCCTCGTAGTTCAGCTGTTTCTGCGCCCTGTTGTTTTTGACGAGAGTTTGAACAGTCTGAGCCGGAACCCGCGGGACAATCGGTTGCACCGTCACATCGGGTCGAACGAACACGTGTTGTGAAACCACCGCTCCACACGACTGTCTCGCGGAGCGCTCCATCGGGCCTTTGCAGTGATACCTCAGCCGCGGAGGAGTCGCCTGCCTCAACGCCAAACTTCCCGTACCGAGCAGCTCCCGAGATGGGCTCACCCGGTGAAGATAGCATATTCAGAATGCGATATACATCGAGCGCCGATAAATATCGCAAGGTCAGTACCATTCCCACGCAGTCACGCGCCGATTCTTGCCGCCTGCCCCTGCCCTCTCGGGACCTGGCTCGCTTCCAAAGCGCGAAATTTGTTCGCTTGTTGACGACTCGTGCGCCATCTTCCTCCACCGCAGGAAGCTGACATCTTTAGCGCACGTTATCGGTCACTTCTCGATTCTAAGCTGGAGGTAAGCTGCTATCTCCGTTTGGTGTTGCTTGGCCTTTACTTGATGCGATCTCGTGGTGCCATCACGATGTCGTGCGCGGGCTTGAAATCTAAATCTATCTCCTTTCAGCTCGTTCTCTTACCAGTCTGCCAACACTCCAGGAACCCGGCATGTCGCCACCGAGAAGGGCGTTGAACCTAACTGGAATGAAAACAAGACGATGGTCTGGGGCTAAGTCAGACGGTGGGTCGCTGAAACATGATCCATCGCACGTCGTCTCAGCCATTGCGCGGAGCAAGAGCGAAGCACGGAACTGGAAGGATCAACTTGCAAAGGTGAGGAAGCTTTTCAACCTGTGTTGCCCTTGAATAGACGCCTTCTCAGTACATCGACATCAAGTTCTGATGACACCTGTTAATGTCAGATGGAGAAACGCGCGCTTGCAGCTGAAGAGAGAGCCACCGAGGCTGTGGTTATGGAGCGCAAGGCACGCGCTGCCCTCGAGGCTCGAGAAAAGCAGATGGCCAACATGCGCGTCAGGGTGAGTTTGCAAATTTGGAAAAATCAAAAAAAAATCCGCGAACGGAATGAACCTCTCTTTTGGTTCGCAGCTCGATAAAATGACCTCAAACGCGGAAAAGTCAGAGTCGCAGAGGAAAATTTTGGAGGAATACGTCGGAAAGCTCGAGAGAAGGCTGGGATCCAGTGAGGGAAAAACGAAAAATGCCTCCGCGAATCGCGATATTGATCAGCGAGCCCTTTTGGATGTGGTGGCCGAGCTGCAAGAGGAAAATGGGAAACTGAATGATGCGCTGCAGGTGGGAAAGATACTCGAAAATTTTCCGCGCGTCCGATAAAACTGTTCTTCCCTTTACAGGAAGTGGAAGAGGCGCTAAACGAGGAAGCGAAAATTCTCCGCTTGGCAGATGGCGGAGTTTTGTTGGAGTCCCTTAGAACGCGCCGGCTTTTGGAGACCGCCGAACTCGCATTGAAGGTGAGAATCGTGAACACGCTTGAGAGTCGCTTTGTCATCATGATCTCAAGTGTAATTCGTGTGTAACAGCGCGAATCAAAGGCGAGAAAAGAAATTGAAGCTAAGCTGAGCAAATCTGAATCACGCGCACAGCGTGCGGAAGGCGAAAAGTCAGATAGAATCAAAGCGGAAGAGGCGCTACTGGTACTGCCCGACCTCATTATTTTCATAACGCGTCCCGCTGAATCAATGCAATCTCTCAGGCTCGCTGCGAGATGGCAGAACGAGATAATCAGGCCCTGCTTGAATATGTTGAGGAGATGTCAAGCGCTTCTCCAAGGAAAGCTCCGTCCCCCTCGCTGCAGCTGAATGATCTCAAGGTGCGCGTTCATACAAACAGCATGCTAGACTCGGTTGTTTACGCATTCACATTTGCAGTTGTTGAACGAAGAGCTTATTAAGAGCGCAGACGAATCGAGAGGCACAGCAGAAAAACTCAAAATTGAGCATGATACCTACATGGCTGAGAAAGAGAATTTTGCCCTGGCTGTTGATGGCTTGAACGACGAGCTCATCGCGATGATGTCGAATTCCCTGGGAGCACACGGTCAGCAAAAGGGGTACAACGACCCGAAGCTAGATGTCGCTGTTCTTAGCGCGCAGGTAAATCTTCACTTGCGCCGTCGGCCTAAAATATGTTGTCTTGAATCAATTTTCCATTCTTTCAGAGGTTAGTCAAGCAGCTGAGGGCCAAGCTGCAGAGCTTTTCCGATATTAATCGCAGAAAAGTAGAACTAGAGAGCAACAAAGACCGCGTCAGGCAGCTGTTGATGCGCTCGCCTTCAGTCGAACGGCCAGTCGCAGAAAACATCTATCAAAGCGGAAAGTCGCCGTCTCTTTCTCCTTATAGGAATGCTACTCCCTTGTCCAGGTAAGACCATTGAACTTTGCACAAGGAAAAGTTTCTCATACATTTTGCTTTCGACAGTCGTAAATTCCCTAAGGCATCTCCAACGCCAACGCCAAAGTACAAAGCGCGCGCCTCCGTCGCTGACCGTCTTGATCGCATTGCCGCTTTAAAGAAACGTATCGGGATTGTTGCTTCGTCAAAAAAGCCACGGGTATGTTAATTGTGCTTTGTGATTTGTTTCTCTTTTCTCTAATCGGGCCTGAATTCAAAGCAGGAAAGGCGAGTTTACTCAGACGACAGCGACTAAAATCGGAGGCCAATCTTAGTTAGATGACGCGGATGGGTTTGCGATTTCTCAATCAAGTTATTTTCACGCGCTATGTTTGTTGTAAATTCCCTTCGCTTTGTCTATCTCGCAACCTGGGCAGTTGTGTAATTGTTCGTGTATGAACACGTCGCACTGGAAGCAATATGTGTTTTTGCATCGCGGGCAAACCGAAGGTGCATCGTCATTTCCCCCTTCTCCGTTGCCGTTGAATTTCAAATTACACGCGAAGCAATTGGTCGCCTTGAGCTCGGTCGCGTCGTCCAGCTCCTCAAAAGGTGCGACTGGAAACAAGTGGTGATATGACCGAGCAAGATGAGGAGATGAAACAAGCGTCAAAGAGCAGACACTGCACTGGGAAGGGAGCTCCTGCGAAAAATTGTTCGAAGTTATTTTCCGGTTCCCCAGAAATGACGGTTTTTTGGCACTCACCTCTACTCTCGATGCACATCGAGGGCAAACATATTCCCCTCCTCGCCCGGAGAAAAATGACCCTTTATCCAGGGGTCGTTTTTGTGGAAATCCCATTTCAACCAAGCTTGCCTGCTCGGACTGGGTCAGGAAAAATGGTAGGGGAGAAACTCGATGCCTGGTCTCACCTTTGTCGCCTCCTCGTTCAGCGGTGGAGGGGGAACATGGGCCATGACCAACTCTTCAAGGTGATGCTGAGACTGGGACACTCCAAACAACCCACCGGTTTCCTCAGTCATTCGGCGACACACGTGCAACTCTGCTGCGACCGACACCACGCTGACCCTTATGTTTGCGTTCTTCGCTGCGGCAATTGCCGTGTGCACATTTCCGGGGTCGCATGAGGAGAGGGCGGACACCACGAAGAGAACTTCTCGAGTACCTGAAAGCACGACAAACAGATCTCATTCGGTATCCTTTAACCACCCATAAGCTAGCTGTGGACGTTTAAAGTTTATCTATGCTCACCGTAGGTGGGAAGTTGTGCAAGCGACGTCTGCACTTGTTCCAAAGAGTTTTGGATGGACTGTTGGAGTTGGTGGAGCATTCGTGAGTCTCAATCTGGGTGGCGAGTGTGTATTCTGCAATATCCATCAGACGTAGATCACACTCAGGGGATGGAAAATGAACCTACCATGTCTCCTGCGGCTTCCAAGTTCTCCTTCAGCGCTTTGATGTGGGACTCGGGGCTGCCGCTGAGCTCTGTCAAGCGCTCGGCGATGCCGTTGCGAGTCACCACTAAACCCAGTTGGCTGAGCGGATTCTGATTGAAAAATTCCCTGAAGAACGTGTATAGGAGCCCCGATACGACGGCGAGGCGTGATGGCCTCATGTCTGCCTCATTGACTGCCTGAGAGAGATCCACCACCACGTACAAGAACCTAATCATCCCCTTGCACACGTGCGAGTTCGCCGCCGCCATCGCGATCTTCCTGCGCTTTTCCCTGTATTTCTTGTCCCCTTGCGTGATGCGCAGCCTACCAGTTTCATCTTCTTCTAAGTCTTCCCAAGTCCTCTCAGCCTGGTAGTGTTTCTCCCAAGCCTGTCCGGGTGCGGGGTGGAGGGAACACGTCAGAAATGCGAACAACGGATCCGTGTAGATTACGGCAGGGTTACCTTCAAGGAAGCCGCCTGCTCCTCCGCGGCGAGGTCCTCGTCGTCGGGCTCGTACATCGCTCGACCGTTCGTCTCTAAACCCTGTTCCCCAGGCGCATACGGACGACGCACAGTGGCTTCTCTCCCCCAGAGAGTAGTGGAAAGAAACCTTTATTTCTTCCTGTTTGATTTTGTCAATTTTCGGACCTTTTTTCCGTCGAAGTTTCGACGCGACGACTTGAGAGCTCGACTTTGGCAGTTTGGTGGAGCTTGTTGAAGGTTTCGAACAGACAGTGAGGGAACTATTTAAATCATCGGACCCGCCGACGGCACTTGGACCACCTCACAAACGCCGAGTCGGCGANCATAATAGCCGGGTTGGCGCGATACCGACATGAGCGTGCGCGGCATGTCTGTGACTCTTCGCGCCAAGGTGGCTGTCCTAGGTACGCGCCTTTCTTTGATGTCGTGTTGACTTTTTCCCAACCATTGAATGTTGCTGCTCCTCTTCAAACATCGCCCGTGTGTCCCAACCTCTCCCCAAGCTGAGCACGATGACCGCCAATCTTCTCAGGTTGTCGAGCTGTGGGCAAAACGGCGCTGACGCAGATGTTTCAGAGCAAGGGTAAGCTGTTCCCAAAAAACTACAAGCTTACGAGCGGTATGGACGTCGTGGTGGCACCCGTCCCGATCGAAGGGACGACAGCCACGGTCGAGCTGTTCGTGTGCGACGTCTCCGGACACCAAATATTCAGCGACATGGTGACGCAGCTCCTGGACAACGTGAACCTCGTGATCCTCGTGTACGATCAGAGCAGTAAGGAGAGCTTCGAGGCGTGCGCGGAGAGCCTCAAGCTGCTCACGAGTGTCCCTTCGAACAAAGGGAAGTCAATCAGGGGCGTTCTGGTGGGGAATAAGCACGACCTTGTCGGGCACGTTAACTATGACGCCGACGGGGATGGGACGGTGACAGCCGCGGAAGTCGCCGCCGCTAATGAAAAGCTCGGGAAGCTGAGGCAACGTGCCGTGAGCGTGGATGAGGCAAAGCGTTGGGCCACATCGATGGGTTTGGTGTTCATGGAGACATCCGCTTTGCCACCCGGGTCGGCAATAGCCGAGCCCTTCAAGTGGTGCGCACAGACTTTCCATCAATCTTACGAGGACCATCTCGGGCATCTGGCGTCATGAGTTACAGTGTGTCGTTGTGAATAGGTCGCTATAGCTAGAGGAACGTAATCTTCATCGTAGTTCTAAACTCTTGGCCGGCGAAGCAAGCCCCTCAAAATCATTGAACCCGGGAGACGACTACGCTTGTGATGGCAGTCAAGACTCGCCTCTCCTGCTCTGATAGCCGATCGAGTCCCTGAATCGACGTGGTGTCACGAATTTCGTTATGGACCGAGCGGAGACAGTCGTAATTTGCATGGTAGTACTCATGAACTCCGGTGACCAGCGCGCGTCGCATGCGGAGGAAACGAGGAGGTATGTTGGCTCGGCAGTGATGACACGGCGTGGAATGATCCACGTTTGTGCTCATCGCAGTCCACGTGATCCCTTCAGCTCGGGCATTGGCGCTGTCATTTGAGCCCCCTTGACGTCGACGGAGTAGCATCGCCTCCATCGCGGCCAAGGGGTTCTCAGTGCTGGCTGATGCGGCTGAGACGGGCACGTCGGTGGCTGGAAACGGGGGGATTTCGACACCTTGCCCCCGGACGCGAGTCAGGACCGCCGCGATCTGATCATGCCTTCGTCTTCTGCTCTCTTGAAGGTTTCTCAGCACCTCTTGAGCAGAATGAAGCGATTGCGTCAACGCTTCGTGGACGGACATGTCGCCTTGCGGTTGCCCTGACGACTGCACGTCGCGCTGTCGGCCTTGCACGGCTCGCATCGCTCTCTGCGTGTGCAGTTGAATCATCTGCTGAAGCGCCGCATTCGATGACGATAGACCGGCTCTTGCGTTGTCTCCGAGGGTTGGACCGCCCGCCAAAGCCATGGCTGCTGCGGCTGCGGCTGCGGCTGCGATGTTCATGTTCCTTCCGCTGTCGCCACCGCTGGGAACCTGACTCGCCTCCGAAGCTCGGGCCGCTGCGTTGTCTCTCACCTCGCGGGCACGTTCACGGCGAGCTTCGACATCCTTCGGCGGTAAATAGGGCAACACATACCTCTCGAGTAATTTCTGTGTCATTGTACACGGTGTCAATGCCAAAGACGTAGGCTGCGGGGATTCAAAGGGGGAAATTACATGTTAGCACGCATACACGAACACAGGAAGCAAGAAGAGGAAGAAATTAATGTGGTGGTTGCTCACCACTTGAAGGCGATGCCGGCAAATCGGGCATTGATTCGAGCGCGTGTTGAACCACTGCGACACACAATCATGGCAGAAAACGTGTCCACATCCGTTGATCGCGTACGGATTCACGAAAGTTTCGGTGCAAATCACGCATCTCAGCTCATCGTCAAGCCACTCGGGCAGACCTGCTGTGACAGTCTCCTGCTCCTCGGGCAGTATATGATCACCGTCCTCCATTCTTTGCAGCAAAACCGTTCGAAGGGCAAACCCAGTGCTCCACGGCATCATCGGGCCCCCTGGGTGGTAGTCCTCCATCAGTGTTCGTTGCCAAGCCGGTGGGATGTGCTCATCGCCTGTTGCCATCTGACCCATCTGCGAGCTGGTATCGTCTGCTCCGGGCAAAAGTTTAGTCCTCCACGCCTGCCAGTGCCAGTGAGACAGCTCTCGCTGCTCAGCTGCACAACCCGTCGCCGCCGGGAGAACCAGCTCGTGACTGGTCTCCTGAACATTCGAGCCNGATTGCTGTCCAATCGACTTTGTACGCTCCAAGATCACGTGGGTCGATGCGCTGGCAGCACCGCCAGAGCCGTTGCGTTTCGGATCCAGACTCGCCGCGATCATATCCAGTCCTGCTTGAGAGAAGGAGTGTCCGCAGAGGCCAAGCTCGGATAGCGCGGCGTTCACTAGATATGTACCATCCCCATCACCACCATCCCTACCACGTTTAGCTGACTTAACACGTCGAGGTTGAAGGGCTTTTGCAAACTCTTGGGCGACGGAATCGTCCATCCCATGATTGTCAGATAGGTCAAGTATCTCGAGCGAAGGATTGAACGACCAAGTTCCGGAGCCTTCGTTCGGCAGAGGTATGAGGAGACTGGCCATGGCGCGTGCTCCTTCGGTCCCGATGCTATTACCGGAGAGTTTCAGCGCCCTCAAGTTTGACGGGAAAACCCATTCTGTGTTTGAGTTTGACACGAGCTTCAGAGCGTTTGCGAGCGCCACTGCCCCCTTTGGACCGATGCCGCATCCGGAGAGATCCAAGACTGCGAGTGAGGTGTTGAACATGGTAGCGCCCGTGATGCATGCCCTCGGTTTCAGAGCGTCAGCGAGCGCGCAACACCCATCATCCCCGATCCGGGGGTTCTTTCCCAGCCGAATTCCTCTCAGGGAGGCGTTGAAAATCCAGCGCCCATCCACCGTTTGCCGTGGTTTTAGCATCCCCTCCGCGATCGCGCTGCACCCCATCGGCCCGATATCGCACCCGTATCCGTCCAGCCCACTCACGGACGAGGCAAAAACGCGGTTGCTGGTGTCTCCATCTCCATCGACCGCCCCACCTTCCCATCCGAGCTGCTGCTGGGGCCACGCGGCCAAGGCGACTGTCTCAGCGACGAGGTCTCCGCGCTTGAACGCGGTGCTCGACTTCTCCTTCGCGCTGTAGACTTCCGAGTCCCACACGCTGCCGGCGCTTAAGAGTCTGAGACCGAAAGTGACAACGCCAGACGGAGACACGTGCATCTCGAGTGATTCCCTGCACACCTGTCGGATGAAGGGAGCCGCCGCGCCAACCACGTCTGACGCCTTGTTCGATGGAAACGGCATGGCGTACTCCTGCGTCGCCTGCGTCATCTGGGACATCTCAACCTCCTGAACGATTTGCGAGGTACCTCCCGCGTTTATCGTCAACGCATCGCGAATATTTGCGAAGCACCCGCCCCTGCTCGAGTGATCCACGATGAGCTCGATAAACGCCGTCTCGTCGTCGTCGCTCACGGGTATCGCGCTCTCCGCCAGCGACGCGCCAACCTCCACCAGGGCGCCGCGAAGGAACTCGGGCGAGCGACGCGCGTGCATCGCCGCGATCCTCTGCACCGATACCATGTCGCGCCGAGAGAGCCTCACCACGGACCTCCCGGGTCTGCGATATCCCTCGGGGGCGTCGCCGGGACTCTGCGTCGGGAGTTTCCCGAGCTCGGCGGCATCGTCCTTCTCGACGGGCTTCGGTGACGGTTCCGACGGCCGCGACGGTGGCGACACCCTAGCCGTGGCCGGTACCGTCGAACCGNGGTGTGTTTCCTCTTCCCCTCTCCTCGTCCGCTTCGGCGGGTGGCACGCCGCGCATCCCTCCCTCGCGCATTCGCACGGGGTCTCAGATCTCGACTCGCGCACGTCGCTTCCTTGCCCTCCGGGGTTG